>Ga0209149_1002375_pt1 | contig 10519 bp, 6 predicted proteins | sample WorMetTyACAVOLI2_FD_187423 | JGI IMG/M metagenome (GOLD analysis project Ga0209149, IMG submission 187423) | Marine gutless worms symbiont microbial communities from Max Planck institute for Marine Microbiology, Germany - Olavius algarvensis... ...
GTTTCCTATTAGTGTTCCATAGTAACTATAGGCCTAGGATGCACCGTTTGGGCACAGTGCACGCGCGTGACAACCAACCAACGACGTCACGACACAGCCTATCTCAATAAGTGCCTCTTTTACTAACGTAAAGTGAGGCGCTTAATAATTTGGATCCCATGGGATTCCATGGGAATGGGAGTGACATTGGCTATGTCATGGGAATGGAAATGGGAGTGGGAATAACAGTATGGAAATGGGAATACAGCTATGGGAATGCGAATAAATTCCCATTGCAGCTTTTCAATCTAGCATATGAGATTCTGTTTAGTAATATGTGAACTGGGAAAGCTCAGGTATTTTAACTTCACATTGGCCAGACCTTCACCCGAGCACGTCATTTTCACTTCAATAATGTGTACTGTGACTGACTAGCATGCTATAATAGTGAATGATTTTTGTGCTCTTTCTAATGAAAATCATTTTCTCTGTGCACTACTATAAGAGTTTTTTTAAACTCTTCTTGTTTCAGTGGGAATGGGAGGGAATCGGGATTACTTTTCTGGAATAAATCGGAATTGGAATATAGTTTAAGATTTCCCAAGGCAGGGAGTGGGAATGAAGTCATGGGAATAGGAGGGAATAGGTACACAAAAGTCATTTCCATGTATCTCTAATAACAAGAAACATAAAACAAACAGCATATACATACTTTCATGTGCATAGTTGTGTATGTAGTTTCGCTGCAGACATTATGTACATTAAGGGAGTTACCCAATGCTGAACACCAGGCACTGTCCTCTGTCTGCGTTGTCACCACCTTTTTCAAGACCGTGTGCCACTGATTTTGAAGATTATGATGCTTGATACCAAAAACGTTCAGAGACCAGTCCAATCCAGCTGTGAACTGTCCCGGAACAGAACCACTAACTGGACGTGTTTAATCTCAAATAAAACTGATAATCGATACCGCTATGAACAGTGTGTACAATAATCTAAACCAAATAATTGTCTGCTTTATAAAATTAATTAAAGAATTTATAAGATGATGAAAAACTAATTTATACTACTAGACTAAATGTGAGAACCGATTGTATATTTCAGTCTACACACCAAACAAGGATATGGCATTGATACATATCATCCATAAAGAAGTTGACACAGCTCGTGATCCGCGACTTGATGTCTCTCAGTTGGAATTGATACGCTCTCCAGATAATGATATTGGTATCGGTGGATTTCTTGACAAAGACATCAAGCTGCATACTCTCTCTAATGTTAAGAGAGACGATGTCAATTATGAAGTACATGCACTGTCATCGTCTATTGCCAGAGATCGACATATCTCTAGAAGAAAGTCCAGTAGGACCAGAGGTACCGGAAATGATAGGTCAAATAAACTTCGTATTGCAGATATCAGTGAATGGAGTGGATCAACTGGTGCATTTGAAACCATGGATCGTCAAAGTCCAGTTAGTACCAGAAAAGAGATGAAACCTTTGCAACTACAAAACACCACAGCTGCTAAAAAGCAGTCAGTACCAGGTACGCAGATCCAATCAATACAGCAGAGCAAGAAGAAAGGAAAAGAAGACCTTGATGAAATATTAAGGAAACGTTTAGAGGAACTAGAAGCACAGCTAAGTATGATGGGATCGGAACCTTACCTTCCTCATGCTGAAGAAGTTGCTGAGGATGTTACTAAAGGACTGGAGATAGATAATGGTAAAAGACTACCATCAGCGAATTCACGGACGGAAAAGAAAAGGAAGACACATAACGAGAGCGATGCTGGTGATAGTAAATTTGCAAAGAGATTTAGAACTAGTGATGATGACCCTGCAAGAATCATTGCTGCAAACATTGATGGAAGTATGACAAACGGTTCAGATGCAAAGTTGGATCAGTACATTTCCACAATTCTAAAGAACGAAACCGGTTCTAATGAAGGCTTGTCGTCAATGTCGGCCGACTTTTCAGACGAAATTTCATCTATGATACAGTCAAATTTTTGGGAGCATTCTCCGAATGATGAGTTTGGACAGTTACTTTCATCATCTTCAGCTGAGCAGTTGGTAGACACCGAAACCATAATGCTTAATGTGCTTTCACAGAACTTACCAGATACACGCTCCAGTCCTCCTCCAGCCCCAACCAAGAACGATGATGTATTGCCAGAGGTAGTTGATAATCATACAGCCACCGTACCACATCAAAGTGTACAGCCCAAACTAGAAGTCAAGGAAAACGGATCAGACTTGGAACGTCATAAGGAAGGCCAACATATTGGTTGTCTCTCCGTTGATACCCAATGGGACAGTCAGTTTGTCGAGTCTTTCGTTGTCAAGTCCACACATTTGAATACTGTACGTGACTGGCGAAATGACAAGATGCTCGATCTCCTTATTTCTGGACGACTGAAGGAAATACCTGGCGGAACGTCGTCGGAATTGCGGCACGAGGGAACTGATAAACTGGTTGCCAACAGCTTGCAGAATATTCTGAGCAACATATCATGGCTGTGGAACGTTGCTGTTGGCGACAACATGTTGGATAGCATGCAGGATGTCGTTAGCAATACAGCCATCAACCTGGACTCCCTTATGATTGATTTTGTCGAACATTCAGGCTGTATAGATATTCCCCTCAGTGTCCGTTTAAGCAACGATCGGATGGTTGATGATGCTACTGATGCAGAAGTTGCTGTAAAACAGGAGATGAATAAAGAAGATGACTGGCTACACGAGGAATCACTGCTGCTTGAGGGTCTAGCTACAAGCCTGGATGATACAAGGGAGAAAATGTTGAACCAAAAACATGCTGTAAATTCCACTGAGAATACCCATTCAGGTGTTCCCGATGACCTATATTCACCCACGCGTCCAACGGAAATGGATCTTTCATCATCCTGTGGAGATAGTGGTGTTCGTAGACCAAAAGGAGTATCACAGGCTGAAACTGGATACGAATCGCAGCTTCTACAAAGTGTAGGTGTGAGTGATAGTTTACATGAGTTGGTGGAAAATGCTGCACCTTCAAGAAGAATTGTCAGAATCCATAAGAAAGAAAATGCTACAGCAAAATCATCCAGTGGCAGAATCAAAGGAGCTGTGCCCAAGGGCAGACATGCAAATTCTAGTTCAGAAATGAATGGATTAAGAATTTCTGAGGAGGATTTAGGAAATGTCAGTGCTCAGATATCTGACATAGGATTTGCTAGTGATAAACCTGTCGCTGGTACGATACTTGAAAGTAACCTGTCTGATTCTGGGGAATTACAAATGAATCAGTTTGTTGAGATACCCAGTATTATGGATGTTGAATTAGGAGTGGATGGTTTGCCATCAAAACAGATTGCTGCCAGCAAACAAACACAGGATACAACATCTGCCGATCGACAAGCTACAGACCTTACGGGAGAGTTTCGCTATGCAATGGATAGCGAAGTAGCTACACTTGCATCGCACAAATCAAACTCCTTCAAGAAACATTCCACTGGTAGTGAGGACGTATTTGGCAAATCACGGAGCTATCGTACAGGTGTAAAGAAAGACGGTCATTCCCATAAGCGTAGAGAACGTGTTAATGTCGCTGGTAAAAAGAGTAAAAAGAAAACTCGGGATGTTGCAAAGCTGTTTGATCGACAGTTGAAATCGGATGTTAAGTCGGAATTAGATCATGTGCAGAAAATCATTGAATCCCTGCTTTGTGATAAGTACGGCATAAATCTAGAGAACTCTAGCAGGATATCTCATGATGTATCTCTCCATGCTATCGATAAACATTTACCCATTCTGTCAGGTATTGCAGCCGATGGCAAGGTAGCTTTGATAAATGGTGTAAATGATGCTGACGACATAGTAAAGGCTGTGAGTTTGACGCCATTGTTGAATGACGTCTTGACTGAACTAAGTATTCCGTTGTCATCGATCCACCTGACGTTGCCGGAAAATGCCTCCGTGAATTTGACTGATAGGCTTGTTGGACAGAAGTCGTCAGAGGTGAGAAGTGTGAAAAAGTCTCAAGTCGAATCGCCCAGTAGTCCTCCAAGTATGCGCAGGAGTACAGTCAAACAGACCAGTGTTCCACGCAGAAACAAAAGTAGTGAGGAATCAGGTGTCAATATTATCCCACATCGTCGGCGAGAGGCCACAGTCACTGAAAACGAGAAACGGCTCATGAAAGCTGACAAGTTGATGCAGACGTTCAGGCGAAGTCAGATTGCCAAGCGGCAGAGTCAGATAACCAGTCCGCAGCCACCGGCTTCTTTTATGAAACAGGTTCAAACCATCAAACCTTCGGAAGGATTAAAACTGGCAAGATCTGATTCTGTGGACAGTTACATGGCAGTGTTGTCTTCAGAAGTTAAAGAGCCGGACTTCAGTATGGTAATAACTGATGGCAGTATGTTAGCATCAGTGGAGTTGCCACAGTCATTACCTCCACCTAATGCTGTTGAAACACCAGAAGTGCTGCAGGCATCATCGCCTGATACTACACCAGTAACATCACAGGCATTGTCATCTGAGTTTTCACAGGCTACGGAAGTTGTACATGTCAGTACTGCACCTGTGCTATCTTCAGAGACTACTGTGACTAGTTCTACCAATTGTAAGGTTGGTAGTGTCATCACTCATGCTGGTAAAGAACAGAGAGTCTATGTGTTCAACGTTTACAAGCCTCTGTGCCGTGAAGTAGAGGTTTGTACTGAATGCAAGTTTCTGATTTTTGATTGACATATTGTTATGCCCCGCTCTATAGGGCATTTGTTTGTCTGTCATATGGATAGGGTTGCATTACTACTACTACTACTACTACTACTACAAATGTCATGGATTACAGTGCTACTATCACACAGTTGCGGGGGCACTTTACAAAATCTAGATCTAAAACTGTTGCATAGCTCAATGCAGATGTCTGCTGACCATCGGAGTAGACGCCGCCATGTCAGCCAAATGACTGACGAAAAAGGTGTGACTTGGTCTCCCTTCGGAATGTCAAAAGTGAGGAGCAGGCCCGAGTCTCTAGTGGCAGACTGTTTTATGCACGCGCTGCAGCCACCAGAAAGGCACGGTCGCCAAGGGTAGCCCGGCGAGTCGACGGCACTTGCAGTGTCGTGCATTAATTATTCTTAAGCACGTGAAATTTTGCTGGCAAATGGCACAGAAAAAAATGACAAACATCGCGGAAAGAAAATGCTAAAAAAAAGCTGGTAAGCCGGCGTGCCATAGCAATAACTGAACTGTGTGGCAAAAAACACGACCGGGTTTTGTCACAACTAAAATGGCTCAGATATGGACACACAATTTAAGATTGGTAAAGTGTTATATACACTTTACTGCCTAAAAACTGACCCGATCCAAAAAAATCCAGCCATTAGTGCCTAAAATATTGATCATCTGCAGAATACTCAGACCAGCCGAGGCCCTGCCCCATTGCAGGTCGCAATTGATGTGTATAAACTCATTCATTCATTCGTTCATATCCATTTAAATAGCTTTGACAAAATGCAAGGTAACAACTGCAAACTGCAATTTTTTATAAATGTAATTATATGCCAGTATATGCTATATGCTGACTCCATGCTCAACTGTTCATAACTGCAAATGTGAGCCACTTCCACCTCTTATGTTGGTGATATGTCTGTCCCATACCAGCCTTGTGAGCACAACATAAAACAGAGTTAAACTCTGGAAGTAGGATGCTGCCTGCATCCATTTTACTGCATGAGGTCAGTAGCATCCTGGACATACCTCAGCCATGGTTAGATTCGATGTACTTGTTACAGTCGATTTATGTGTGATGGTTCCTCAGAAAACTTTTCAGAATAATTTTGCTTTTCTTACTTGGTTCATATAAAATTTAACAAAAACAAACAACATTTTGGGCCTATTCAGCAACTTTTGAGTTGCATCGCTGACAGTTGCAAAAGAAGGCATGTATGGAAAATCTGTGATGATCGTTCTTGCACCCACTTATGATGAATATATTGGTCAGAAAATTTTTCTTATCTGTCAATTCGGATAGGTTTGGTATGGTGTACCAATTAACCTCACACGTACAACAATTGCTTTACATTACTCGAACAGTCGCCAGATGGCGCCACATGCAGACAGACAGTATGGTCACTTGCAGTAACCTTGTCACCTAATGGCTTATTATGCTGCCGACTGTAGGGAAGGGGCAATAAGTGTTGCTTTTATCCGTCTGTCTGTCCATCTGTTGCATACACAGCGATTAATTCCAGAACGCAAAGGCCTAGCATGCCCAAATTTGGAAGGAAGGTACCCCACCTTAGATTCGACTCCCATACCAGTTTCAAGGTAAAACAGTCAAAGGTCAGGGTTGGAGGTGGTCAGGGTGTCTGCCAAACCCGGCGGCTACACTGCTTGTTGTTATTATTGTTATTAAAACGATTAGAAAAGTGCTGTCACGAGAACACTACAGGAGCATTATATGCATTCTCCAAAATCCAAATCCATGTCAGAGAGCTGTGTGCATCGACAGTCGTAGATGCTCGATATGTATAAGAATGTCTTGCACGTTGAAGTTTGCCGTTGTAGGAGACATTGGTTAAGATGGCAGGAACAAGAACGTTTGATCCGTACAACGTAGTGCTGCTACGATCGTACAACCAACTTGACTGTCGCGTGTTTGTACACTCGGACGACGTTACGCATGTCCACTCCATTCCTAACTTGCTGCGACTGAAACGTGACCTCAGGGTGTCGTTTCTCGTCTACGAAGCTGTGGAAAACGTGAAATATGGAAGTTTGAAGTCCATATTTCCCCGTGGTGGCTTGGCCATCATGGATACTGGCACGTTGATTGGTTGTCCATCTGGTATGTACATTCCTTCAAATGTTCCTAATTTAATCTAATGACAACAGCATAGCACAAATAGACTGAGACCACAGATATCTTTTAGAAATTATGTTCTTAATAATTTTTTGTTTGGGATTATTGTGATGTATAATGTGTTGCTTGGTTTTGTTAAAATTTTGAGCCACACAACAGATTGAAAAGGTTACTTATATGTACAATGTGTCCCAAAATAAATCCCCTTTTATTTTTTGAATAACTCAGTCAAAAATTATCCGATTTCAACAATTTTTGGTTTACAGAATCCTGAGGACACTTGCGACTAGTCGGCTATAAATTTGCCAATTTCGCCTGAAAAGTGTCGCTGCACTACCTTGTGAAATTTCAGACTATTATTGTTATCAGGTTGTTACAGAAATATGATAAGAAAATGTTTTAATGAAGTAAAGTCGTCAAACAAAAACTGCAAAGTTAACTGATCTGCTATCTGTTTTCTTTACAACATTTTCTTTCTGTGTTATTTTTATCATCAAAGTTTATGCTGTTTTAATTTACTGCTTTCTTCGGGAAAAGTGGGTGGCTCTGAAAACAGCCGGTTGCTGGGTGGCTGTGAAAAGAACCGGTTGTTGAATGGTGTGGAAAATGGTCCCGCAGACATCACATGCGCTGTTCGAAATGACCAATGTCTGCCTGAACACAAGTTTCGAGTCTTGTTCGCCACTGGTCAATGATCCACCACGCTCTGCTAGAACTCACGCCATATCTCAACCAGCTGCTGTCGCATATCTACTTTTTTGCATTTCACTAGGTAGTGCGGTGACATTTGGAAGGTGAAGTGGGAAAATTTGTAGTCACTTAGTGTCAAGTTTCCTTAGGAGTCTGTGTACCAAAAATTATTGAAATCAGTTTAGTTTTGACAGAGTTATTCCAAAAACTAATAAGAAGCTCAGCTGTCACAGAAAGACCGCACGACGCTTCGTGTCATTGAATATTTTGCTAAGTCACTCAAGGTCATTCAAAATGACACTGTTGAGTAGGGCGTGTGTAAGTCCCTATTAGTATTTCATTGAAACTATGTCTGTATGTCGTCCTGTTCGTGAGATATTCAGCGACAAAGAATGACGTGACCTTGAAACTGGGAGTAGGGGTCGTTCAAGGTCATTGAAAACAGCACCGTTCGATACGTCATATACGACTTTATATTGGTCGGCCATTGTAAGTATAGCTATATGTTGTACTATTTTCAAGTTATTTGAAATTGAATAATCGTGACCTTGAAAAGGTCACTGAAGGGCATTCAGACTGGTACCATTCAAAAGCTTGGGTGCGGTTTTCTATTTGCCTTCCATAGTACGGTAACTATGGCCGTATCTTTAACCGTTTATGAGATATTCAGCGTCAAAGAATAGCTTGACCTTGAAAACTGGGTTAGGGGTTATTCAAGGTCATGGAAACGGCGCCGTTCGATAGATGATCTACAACTTTCTATTGGTCCGCCATTGTACCGTTTTTGAGTTACTTGACATTAAATAATATGACTTTGAAATCTGGATTAGAGGTCACTCAAGGTCATTTAGACCGGTACCATTCGAAACCTTGGGTGCGATTTCCTATTTGCTTTTCATAGTAACTATGGCCGTATCTTTAACCGTTTATGAGATACTCAGCATCAAAGTATAGCGTGACCTTGAAATCTGGGTTAGAGGTCTCTCAAGGTCATTCGCCTTCCATAGTAACTATGGCTCTGTCTTGCATTATTTGCGAGATAAAGCGAGATATTGGTCAAAAATTGTAATTTTTTCATACCCCCTTGCATTTTACGCCCCCTATTACGGGGGTCACTGTTGGAATATTACATTCCCGTTTGTCGTGGGAAAACTAGAATGGCTGCTCGTCGGTGAAGTAATTTTGAGAATATGTCTTGCCATTTAGACACAATACCAGCATGTGATGGACGGATGGACAGACAGACATTATGCTACGGCATAGTCAGCGCTATGCATAAGCGTCGCATGGTAAAAAGGTGGACGATTTTGGGGACACAGTGTATGTATTAAATTGCATCATATTTGATGTTAAACTGGATTGCCATTACAAGTCCTGAATCTTTTAGTGCATATATTTCAGGTGTAGCTGAATAACTTAGTCATAGTGCTGAGGGGGGGTTGACAGTGGAGGTTTCAGAACTGGCAGGCTTTGCCTATAGCATGCTGTAAGTGATTGGCTGTAAAGACCACTCCATGGAGACCCTAGTAAGTTGAGGAGATTTTTCCACCAAGACCGGGTCATGGAGAAATGTTTTTTGATAATGTTACTGCATTGTTTATTAGTTGTAACTCAGTAGATGTGGGCAGTATAATGCGTCTGTGTTGAACGTGTCTTAACTCTTTCGCTGCCGATTTTCTGGCTCCCAGTGCCAGGTTTCTGGGGGTAAAAAATTTGAAAACAGGCTATCCCCCTAACGTTCGTAAATACGGCGACTATCATCGCCAACGGCACTGAGGGCGTCCTGTCGACTTTAGTCGCCAACGGCACTGTAACGGTGTCGACTATAGTCGCCAACGGCAGCGAAAGAGTTAATCACCAGACACACAACTGCTGTCTGGCACTGCCATGACTGCAGCTGATTGTGATGTACAGGGTGGCGCATAAAAAGTGCAACATTTCATTCGTTGCATACAACGTGTATACCACACACATACTGAAAATTTCTATAACGTATCTACATTAACTAAAACATTAATGTTGACCCTTCACTGCAATAACCGAAGCCAGTCGATTCTGAAACTGATTGCCAGATCAGTCAAATCTGTCAGACATAAACTTGTTTATCTATGAGGTAATTAATGATGTCACAAAGAATATTTAACAGCGGCAATATTGTAACAGATATTAGGTATCTATCGATCCAGATCATATCTCTGGCATCTACATTCTATAAGAATGTAACTGCTGTTGAGCAACAATTTACGTCAGTTATGTTCACCAACTGCATGGTGGTCCACTTTTCTCTGTGTCACTCTGTATATCACTTAACAAGACTCGAGAGTGGTGTAGCAGAATCGTTGTGCTGTCGGCAGAAATTCTTGGGAGCATATGTGAGTTCATGCTGAAGCAGACGAAAGAGAGAAACATGCCTTGGTTGTTGATGATTGTAAACAACACTGTAGAAGAACTGCATAGACTGAGGTATGTCACATTGTGTATGAGTTCAAACATATAAGTTAGTAAGTTGTCACGTTGTAGATTGCTTCATCTTAGCACCTCTAATGGATTAGTATGTTGAAAACAAAATGTTCTCAGAAAGCATCTGAAGCTGTCAGTCCCAATCTGCAGATTGTCCGGGATAGAGTTCCAGAATGTCAGGCCAGCCACAGACAAAGCCCGGTGACTGTAAGTGCTGAGACTGTAGCGTTGTGTGACAAGAAGACTGCAGATGGAGTATTGCAGGTAATGTTGTGTAATAATAACAGATTTAGAGAGGCATATGCAGCACAAGTGGCTTCAAGGAGTCTGTACAAAAATGGCAATGATACAGATACTTGAAAACGTTCATTAGGTTGGTAATTTAAATACTAAAATAATATTCTTTGACTGGCAGAAATTATGGGAAAAGACAAGAAGAACACAGAAAAGAAGTAGAATCAATTAGCAGCAGAACGTTCACACGATCAGACCGAAAGAGCAGGGCAGCAGAAATGAACAAGTCAGCCATAAC
>Ga0209149_1002376_pt1 | contig 10518 bp, 13 predicted proteins | sample WorMetTyACAVOLI2_FD_187423 | JGI IMG/M metagenome (GOLD analysis project Ga0209149, IMG submission 187423) | Marine gutless worms symbiont microbial communities from Max Planck institute for Marine Microbiology, Germany - Olavius algarvensis... ...
CTGAAGAGCGTACATGACAGGAGTAAGTCCGTCGCTGTCCCTGGTGGATGGACTGCATCCTTGCTTAACAATCAGCTGAGCGATCTCCACGCTGTACTTCATTGCGTCTGTGCTCGGCACATTACGTGCCTTTCACATGCAGAACAACAAACATAATGTAGCATAGACACATCTCACGTTGGAACCAGCATTTACCCTGCACTGGCGTACCTAAAATAACTCCACAAAAAATTATTCAGGCCTGTCCAAATCTTACTATTCTCATGCACTTTACCATGTAAGTACTTACCTTAACTGCAAAAAGCCAGTACTACAGCGACCTCTTTCGTTAACTCCAAACATGACTGTTTGACTTGCTACAGTCAATCAATCAATCAATCGGAGCTTGTCGGTGACGTTGCTGTTCCTGTGAGTGTCGGCCAAGCTGTTCTGTTTTGAGCTCTCCGAAGCCCTGACGTGAGGCCAAGATTAAATTGGCGCAGGTCTTCCTCCACCGTTCTTAGCCAGGTATGTCTTGGACGACCTGGACGCCGCCTCCAGTTCCTTGGGGCAGGTGATATGTAGGCTTGTAGAGCACGGGAATGATCTTGAGACTTGTCGGCCCGGGCCACGTGGCCAAACAACTTCAGGCGTCTGATCCGCACAGTATCTGATAGCAGTGGCTGGCCAGTACGCCGATGGACTTCGAAATTCGTTACACACTCCGACCAGGTAATGTTCAGGATACGCCGAAGACACTTGCTACACTACATGTGCAATGTATCAAATTCCCAAATAAACATTTTTCACAAATTCAACATGTGTCACTCAATCATCAAAATATATCCCTTCATAGGAAATCAAAAATGTATGTAACGGAGATGTCAGATTTTCAATCCTACCAATTCTATGCAAAACACAGTGTAAAGAATCCAAAAAATGATGCAAATCTTTCTGATTCCCAAAACAGTCACTCTGCTGCATAAGATCGGTGTCAAAAATGCCACATTACTAGATACATGTAGGTAAAGACTTTTCTGCCAATTAATCCACGACAGCATTGGACAGTTCAACAAATTGCATGCTATATCATTTCTTTAAGTTCCTATGTCTGTTAATTTTCAGCTTTGATCATCCTGTGTAGTAGAATAAGCTGGCTACCCATCAGTTGTTGAGTGCATGCTAGATAGTTGCATATCAAAAGTATCATGTCATATCATATATAACTCACTCACTCACTCCTACGCTTGACCAGCTGAGGGTTGTAGCATCTCCACAACAAACGATCTTGGCTTGCGATCTGAGTGAGACCAACAGATATCCCGCAGTCCTCTTTTGACTGGTTTAATAATAATATATACATGATCACTAAAATTAGTACATACAGAATAAGAATGCGAGGTGCAGACGTCATTTCTTGCCAAATGATGAAGCTAAAATCAAACACAACGTTACCTAAAAGTCCAACACAGCAACATCAAGCTGTTAATATTACTGTTTACTGCAATGTCTCTCATCCTTGTAGACACGGCAAAGCGGCAATTTCCCTCGCTGGAGCAGCAAAATCTGCAGTGCTTATATAAAGAAGTCCATCGTGATCTATAAAAACGTGGCTGTTTACATTTCAGATCAACTCCATCAGAACTACTTAACTGATTTGACAAATTTTGCACTATTTTAACCCCAAAGAAATTTTCCATTATGTTAATAAAACAACATTTCACCCCATCATACATGCTACAATCATAGGACTGGACCAGTGCTGTGCATTATGTAGTGTTCCTGTTTGCTTCCCAGTTTTCAGTTAGCACTTGAATGCAAGAAATCTGCCTATGTTTTCTGCAGTGGTACTCTGGCAAACTTGCAGCAACACCAATGAAAATCTAATGCCATATTTTGTCTATGCGGCATGATATACATTACATTACAAACAAGCAATGTAAGGCACGACAAAGTTCGTTCAGCTACTTCACCGACATTTGCTAGATGACACTACCATTCCTTTGCGGCTTTCACTGGCCCAGCAATCTTGATTTTGGCTCAAAAATTAACGCCATCATCCGAGAACAACAGCCAAGCTGTTCTAAACGTTTCACGACAACAGCTGAAACGATCTGTCGTAATCTTCACAAAAGAGTCGGCTCATAAACACGACAACGACACCAACAACTATATTTTTTGTCGCAATGATACTCATCTACATCACATGGCCTGTAGAGGCGAAAGTAGCGATGGCAACAACTTACAGCATTCATATTGCTGGCATCTGCAATTGTGCAGTCGGCATTCTTTGTAATGACAAGGTAGGTAATCTGATCAACAATGCCGTCGATCAGCGGGCTGGAACACGCTAGTGAGACGAGCGTCATTCCAGAGTCCAAACGCAAGTTGATGTCAACAGTTGGTTGAGCCAGCAGGAGGTCGGCCAGACCAACGTGACCCTTCAGGAAAGCAACAGCCAGCGGTGTAGTCTGTAAAAACGATTGCCGCACACAATCAAACATTAAAATTTACAAAATTGAGAGTGCAAATCTCATCAGTGCTGAAATAAATTCCTACATTTGGAAGAAAATTATTTCACTTAACATGACAGCTTCCTTACTTATCGTGGTCCTTGAAGTTATGTTTGTTACTTAGGCCACGTTAAAAAATGTAATGTAATGTAATAGACCGAGAATGCAGGTACATTTAAATGCACTAGTAATTACATCATGTTACAGCGCATAAAATCCAACGAACTACAGATAGCACAGAATGGCACAGACGAAATTTCTGCCCTGCAATCAGCCCCAAAATGTAATGTATTGTTTCTATTCAAGGCTAACCTCTTGCAAAAATGTCATAAAATCCATTATTAACTTTTTCAGCAATCCTTCCTACAGACCAGCAAACAAGCCAAAACAAAAACACAAACTCCTTGGCAAAGAGATAAAAAAACTTACTGATGCTATACTCTCCATACACAGATGAAGTTTTACTCACTGTAACCGAAATGTTAACATCACGGCTAGAGTTACAAAAGCAAGCAGAAATGACTGGTACATAGACCCTAGAGTCGTCGAATTTCGTCGACGAACTGCATCAAATTTTTATGGCATTGAAGTCGTCGAGTGACCAGTCACGCCGCCGTCGAATTATTTCCGCGCCGTCGCCATCGGATTTTATCTCCCGTTTTTCGACGCAATCAATCAATAAAGCGGATTGTTTTATGTTAACGTTAACGTAGGTTTAATTACTTTATTCAAAATGTACACATTGTAATAATTCTCTCAGCCCAGTTACCTGTATAACTGTGCCACTCGCGTATTACTTACTTGCATTTGTACAAGAGGCCTAATTGGGTTACTACAAATATAGTAGATAATCTACTGTCTGCTGTATTTGGTTACTACTTACTAGGTCACCAACGGACCAATGATAGCTAAGCGTACTAATGGAATGACGCCATTAACAGATTTACTGACAGTAATGTAGTGTTTCTATAGTTTTAAATCGTGGGCATTACTGGGTCAATTTATGGTCATCGTTGACGCGCATCAGATGGCTCTCGCAACTGCACAGAACAATACAGCTACGTCTATTACGAACTAAAATAGGCAAAAGTAGCGCCTCGCACAGAGAACCTTAAACCTCGCCCCACCCCCCAGTGCTGGGTGCTGACACCTCGCGATTTTAATGGCAGTGTCATTGCCTGTCTGTTCTGAAACTGAAAGTTTCATCTAACCGTTTTTGCCGTGCAATGCTATGCATAAGCGCGGCCTACGCCCGCGGTAGAGTGTTCCACTTGCAGTCGTTCAGTTTGAATTGGGGAACGTTTGCTCTCGACAGATTCAGCCGTAATCGCCGTCAAAAAACTGCTGCGCCACCGCCGTCGGAAAAAATGCGACCCGTCGACGAATCAGTGGAATAATTTTGGCATCAGTCATCAACGCTTCAAACCGTCGACGCCGGGGTCTACTGGTACATACTAATGCTAAGTTCATATACACTGGACATGGTGTATACGTTATTCATTACATACACAAGTGTTCCTGACTTTGTCAGTTTCAACTAACAGCAATGAAACGGTCATAAATGACCAACAATAAACTCATTTACAGCCCTTTCAAATGGCATATTGGCATGAGATAAAATTTTAAAAACTCCCAAAAATACGTTGACAGTAAGCTCAAGCATACCTTCCAGTCGTTGACAACAGCTGGGTCGGCGCCAGCATCTAGCAGGATTTTAGTGCAGTAATACCAGCCGTAGCCAACAGCGTAGTGGAGAGCTGTATTGCCTGATGTGTCTGCCTGGTCCATACCAACACCAAGGTTCAGGAAGTAGGAGACGACGTGAGCATGACCATTCATTGCAGCGTGCATCAGCGACGTACGGTGCAACTTGTCTACACGCAACAACAACGACAATTATTTACTGAAAATACTCTGCGTCCTGCAAAAAGTACACATCTGCTATATTTAAATGGAATACTGTAAAACTGTCATGATCACCATCAAATTAATCAGTACCTTGCAATGACTGCACCAACTACTGCAGATAATGTCACGGCGGTTACACACTGCACAATTTTAGGAAATACTGCTAACTGGAAACGAATTCAAGGAAGATCCAACCAGATATGGCTAAAGTTTGGTCGAGAACGACGCCTCAAAATCTATTTTTGGCCTCGTATGACCAGCTTTAACCACAGTTGAACTTTCATGCCCTTGCCCCATACACCAACTGTGTCAAATGGCATCAAAAATAGAGAATTTGTTTTCAAAATATGGTGTTCGGATGAATGGACAAATGGATAGACGGACAAACTGAGAACGTGATGCTACCGCCTGCCAGTATGGCCTATCAGAGGCATCTAGAAAAGAAGAAGAGGCAACATAAAAAGTTAATTGGATTAACCCAACATGATAAACGTACTAAAAAATTGAAGACCAGTTCAGTCAAAATAGTAGCTAAATCTAGACAATGGCTGCTAAAACACGTACCATATTTCATCTGTCTACTATAACTCTAATGCCAACACCACCCACACAACCACCACTGCTACTGCCACTGCAGACAGAATGCTACTAGGTAACAGATACCTTTGTGGAGTGGATTAGCGCCGTGGCTGACGAGAAGACGAACAAACTGCAGACCACCCACTGAACTGGCAATCAACAGCGGAGTTAATTTGTTCTTCCTGGCACCGAGCTCAATGTCGACGATGGCGCCGTGTTTCAGCAAAACCTTTGCCACTTCCTGAAATGACGAGTTGACGATGTCACGTTGATCACACAGTTTGATAAATACCAACATTAATCACTATCGCTTTTGATGTAAAGGTCAGATTACATCAGAGATCTGTACTAAGTCCTCTGCTGTTTGTGCTAGTAATGAGGTTATGGTTGGCCATTTGGCTTAGTGGTAATGCACTGGTGTCGATCAATGTAGCTGTGCTAGGCTGAAGGGTACTAGGAAGGGTAACCATCTGTCGGCGGGTAAACAATCTCAGTATATAAAACAGCCATCCAGATTAACTCAGTCTGGGCATACCTCCAAAAGCTGGGACCAAACATGCACACTGTGCAATGCACTAGCGTCTTATCCATGGTCTCACAGTGTACGCTGGCGTTTGGCTGAGGGCTACTGTAACAGACATCAGTGCCAGGATATGGGCCAACAAGGCTCAGGAAGGACTTCATTTTTGTATGGAAGTTATTACTAAGGAGCTGTAGGCCTAACAGCATCTTCACATTCTTTCAATAAGCACATTTCAAACAACGTTAAAAAAGCAGTTTAACAGAACTGACAATGGAAAAAAGTCAGAACATGAACATTTGCAAGAAGCTAAAACAAACATAATATAAGGAAGTAGAACTATACTCACAATATCACATTTCTCTGCAGCGATATGCAGCGGACAGTAAGTGTAGTGTCTATTTTGCTTTCCAATCGGCTGATTGATGCCGCCAATGCCGTATTTTTCTGTGATCTGATCCTCGACATCCTCGTCGTCTTCACCTGCATCTGTTGCCATGCCAACCGAACGTTTTCCTCCAGCTGCAGCAGCTGACATCTGGCTACTGGCTGCAATTTAACAGAAAAAACATCATTTCAGCCAACGTCAGTCTACTGTATGACAGACGAAACGCTATCAAGTCGTTACACATATTACCGAGTACTGATGCCAACAAAGCACCAAACGTTGTTAATGACGATATGTTAGTTGGTTGAGTGTATTGCAAGGTGCTGCCACTTACTCGGTTAGGCATAAATACTTACATACAGATAGACACTGTTGGGTGTGAATAATGCTGAGGCACACAAGTTCCCATAATGCCCAATTATTATTATTATCATTACATTTTTTTGTTCCAGTGACCTTGATTTCAGCCCAAAATCAATAGGTATGATTAGTGATCTGTCCAATCTTTTCTGACAGTTTTATAACAACATCTGTAATCACTTTGCTGTAATCTTATCGCAGAAACCAACAAACAAAAAGACACAGGCAACCAAAAGCAATACGCTGATAGTTATTGCCATAATAAGGTACAGCCTGTCAGTACGACTGTTCAATCTGTTCTTCCTCCACGCACCTATCTCTTTGCACAGTGCTAATGATATGACAATATGACAATAACAATAAATAGTACAGCAAATCATCGCGAACAAGCCTCTAATGCACGACCACTTCCAATCAGCCAGACACCTGCCAACACTGGACGACCAAAAATACAAGCTAGTATATCACGCAATGTTTACTCCACCTGCTTTTGCTGGGTACTCATAGCGCCTACGCACGAAGGGATGGTTCAGGCCGAGTCAACCTGGGTGCCTGGTCCTCGTGGAGGTGGTGTACCTGTCCTACGGCGGTCACTCATCCAGGCACTAACTGGACCTGGCGTAAAACAACTACGTTGATCGAGACCAACGCGTTACCACAAAGCCGAACTGGCAACGAGTGGCCGTACTGACACAGTAAGCCGCGACGTCGAGTTGAGTTGACGGGTGTCTATAGCGACACAACTCAACTCAACTCAACTGACCCAGTTGAACAGCGTACAGCCAAGTCAGTCGTGTTTTTGTTTATGACGTCACGACCTACAAACTGAGTCAACTGGGTCACAACGTTCATTGATAGGTGACAGTTGAGTTGAGTTGAGTTGTTTACTCCACCTGCTTTTGCTGGGTACTCATAGCGCCTACGCTATAGACACTTCGCCAACTCAACTCGACTTGAACTTCTGCTGTCCAGAGCAGCGTCATATACCGCGTCATATATACAGCATCTATACCGTGTATCAACTCAACTCAACTCAACTCGACATTGAGTTGTGTCGCTATAAACACCTCTTCAGTGTTCGATAATAACTATGACGTACCATTTAGCCACAATTCACAGATATGTGACCAGCCAACAACGTCTGTTGCATAATGCACCACGCAGTATAGCAAGTGAGGTATATAATAATTACCGCTCATAAGTTAGATAAATTCACAAAGCAACCTCAACAAAGCTACAGATGCAAGACAGAGCACGCATGGTGAAACGGAGCGCAGAACTGAAAGAAGAGTGTGGCAGACCACCTGACGCTGCTCTGGACAGCAGAAGTTCAACGTTATGAGCACGACCAGTTTCACACGCTATATGTAAGACTGTATGTCCAGTGCTGTCAGCATCATTTGGATCTTGACCCCTGCATCATCATCATCATCATCATCCATTCCAGTAAAGTGTAACTCACAAAAACTAAGTTAAAGCAACAGTTACAGAGCACAGTGGTACTGCATCCCCAGAAATAAGATCGACGGCACATTCTGCAGTCTCAATTCACTGTTCTCAGATGTAAATAGCAATGTTTTCTAATGAAAAAAGTGGCTAAAACGCCCAAATGCACGAGTTTAATATCAATCAGTAAACAATTCCGAGCACACGGTAACAGTTACATTGTCGCTAGTGGCAACAGATAACATACTGTGGCTCATCTGCCATCTGTCGTTCCTGGTATGACTAAGTCACAGACGGCAAATGATCACAGAGATGATCATGAAAACTGGAGAACTGCCATTGCTGATCTGAACACGCTGTTGTTCCAGCATCTGTTTTAAGCTATCATTGGCCTCATCAATGTCTATCCTTCATATGCATTTTGGCATGACTAGCGACAAAATTTGACGGTAGGAACCTTCTAGTTGTACACTTGCATGTAACAAATTATAACATGCAGTCTAACACAGACAGAACGTGATGCACAAAAACATAAAGCACGAAACCAGAACCAAGTAGATAAGTACCGAGTGTTTACCTGTTGAGAAGATACTCAAGCGGGCCTGTGCCCTCGCACGCTGCGGCATAATGAATTGGCCGATGAGAACTGGCATCAGTGATGCCATATTCCGGCAGAATGCTCAGCAGCTTCATGAGGTACTTCGGGTTCGGATTTATTGCGGCACAATGCAGTGGCGTGATCTGCATTAACACGTCAAATTACAACAAATAAAATAAAACTAATTGCAGAAGGCTTGCAATGCAAAACACTTTCTACAACAAATCAATCAGTCTATCAAAACACATATGGCAAACATCGCAGGCAAACAAGTGGTGCACAGTAGCACAGACTACGCTGTGTGTTCACTGTCATTGTAGATACTGTCAAACAGTTCGGTTACTGCAATACAATGTATGCCTAAAAGTGCTCAGAAGCTCAGCAGATCTACAGCTGTATGCCAGTGAGCTTTTAGACTGAAGTAGTGCTAATGCTGAAGTCTTCCTTTTATACATCCACGAGCAAACAACTGTAGAATTGATACCACATTATCACATTATATGAAAATAAAAATAAAATAATCAATGCCAGAAATACATATGTCACGAGCAAGAAGCTACTGCCCATGTTTTAGTAACCATTAACAAATAAATGAACATGATCGTAAGTTTAACCCTGTAGACTCTAAACGCAATTATAGTGCCACATCGAATAATGCGACGTTGGTACACTGGCCGTTGATGGGTGGGCTGTTACATTTGGTACAGTGAGGAGGGGCCTGGGTAGGCTGCAGCTCCACCCAGTCCCCTTCTCGCTGTACCAAATGTAACAGCCACCCATCAACGACCAGTGTACCAATCACTGTATTGCTATATGATGGTCAGTTGCTCTGCGGTTTTTAATGTGGCGATTAAAGGGTTAAGTTACAAAGTTGGAAAAGAACTGACTGATTGACAGTAAGACCTTGCAAACTCATTTATGAATCACTGGTTCCAACAGTCTTGCAGCCTTATAAGTGAACAAACCATAACCAAGCTTTAAATTTCTTTAAAAACGAGACCTGCAAGTATGGCAAAAAATATCAGTAACCTTGTAGTTATCCCACGGCCTCTTTTTCACTGACGCAACCAAAATTCCTTGCCGCAAATCTTCGTTGTCAAACATTAACACCTTGTAACACAACATGAAAGCTAACGTGAAAGGCAAACATGAAACATTGCGTCTTCCCTGTTGTTGTTACTGATATAAAGTACACAAAAAAATTATGTCATATAGTCAAAAATCAGTGAAACTTTATTGTTTATGGCACTTACGTCTCGATGCAAGAAATTGAAAGTCGTTTGTCCCGTTTTTGCCTTTTCATCCATCAGCTCGCCAGCTAGCTTACGACGACCATTACGCACTGCCTCGTAAATTCTGTCATACACGAAGTTCTTCAGCTGAAAACGACACAGCTTCCATAACAGCACACGTTTCATGTGGTAGGTTCTTCCATAAAAACTTTTCACACAGTGAAAGTCGGTCAAGCTAATGTGACTTCTATTGCATCTGACTCTGCTCCAATATAACTGCACTTCAGAATATTTGCAACATGTTATCAACAGACAATTTTCAGTTTCGTTTTTGTCACACTCAGCTATGCTACAGCAAAAATTAGTTATAGGTTGTGTGTCTGTCTGTAACACCACGCTCGTAATGCACTCAAACTTAGGATCATGGCGGTTTTCGCCGACGAATAGCCTGGAAACTCTAGTTTCTTCAGACCAACTTTTATACCCCAGGTCGCACGGACGCCTAACCCTAACTCTGGAAATCCTTACATGGAAAAACCCCATGTAAGCATGTGTCCATGTCATCCGAGGTTACAATGTAGAGTATAGCGGTGATGATGCATAAGAGGGTGCTGACACTGGCCACAGGTCAGACGCCGCTTGCCGAGTGTGATCTGTTAACACCAGCTGAATCTCTGCGTCTGAGACACTCGGCACCTTCAAGCGTCGTCTCAAAACGCATCTTTCTGCCACATCATTCCCTTAATTTTTCCAAACTGCGCACATCGGATTTTGTTTTGTATTTTAATTTTGAAAAGTGTTCTTGAAGTAATCTTTAGGCTACTTAATGACACTTTAATAATATTTGTTTAATAATAATAATAATATTATGTGGTGCTGTTACAAAACCTACTACACTGTGGTTCAAAAAAAACGCGCCAACTTTGGCGGACTATAACTACGACCCAGTTCAGTCGATTTTAATAATTTTTAGCAGGCTGTTTGTTAACATCATA
>Ga0209149_1002377_pt1 | contig 10518 bp, 7 predicted proteins | sample WorMetTyACAVOLI2_FD_187423 | JGI IMG/M metagenome (GOLD analysis project Ga0209149, IMG submission 187423) | Marine gutless worms symbiont microbial communities from Max Planck institute for Marine Microbiology, Germany - Olavius algarvensis... ...
CCTAAGTCAAGGAGTTAAGAAGTCCTAAGAAATACTTAAGAAAATTCTTAAGTCAATTCTCAGAACATTTTCTTAGTGATTCCTAAGTTTTTCTTAACTATTTTTAGCATAAAAATAATCAGCCAATGGCAATTACAGTTGCTATGGTCACGTGACACCGGAGAAGCGAAACAGTGACGTTTGGCAGACGTACTGGACATACCGTATTATTATTGGTATGGGCATTTATGAAAAATTATTTTGTATAATAGGTTGGAAATCTAATTGGCTGCCCGTTGCTAAAACAAAAATTCATTTATAAACATTAATGGTAATAATAATCATGATATCTGTGATTGAATATGCCAACTTATAAACAATCTGTGAACGCCAGAGACGAATGACCAGTATATGCCGGGCGCCACCTAGCGAGTACGTCGGCACTGTCTAATGCTTTGATAGGCCTATACGGCTTTCCTGTTCATGTCTAGGCATCTTCAATATCTCTTGGTGCTTTGATTGCAATATGCATGCAATCTGCTGCTCCAATGCCCTTGGAAAAGCCATTTTTTTTTGTTTTTAAGATTTGCTTAAGACAGCTTCATGGCTTTCCTAAATATTTTCCTAAGTTTTGCCTAAGTTTTTCCTAAGATCTTTTGAGAATTAGGAATTGTCCTAAGTTTTTCCTGAGTTTTTCTTAGGAAAATCTTAAGCCTAAGTCTGACTTCGGGCCCCTGGGCTGGCTGCAGAGCACTGCTGCCCTTTGGTCACTACCAAATTGTACTGCTTGATGACAGAGGCACTACTATGAACATGTTGCTCGGGGTCGTTGCTTGATAATGTAATGGCCTGGAGTTGAAGTTGTGAATATCACGAGTCCATTGTTCTGACCATTACACCATTGCGTGTTTTAAGTCGTAGCCATTGCTAATGAGTCAGTATCACTCTAATCATGTGCATTCATTCATCTGACTAACACACTGTCACAGTAAACTGTTTCAAAGTGACACAGTACAAAGAAAATTCCGCAGCTTGAGGTCAGACAGTGCAGAATGGCGGTAGTGTCCGGTTATCCACAGGACACCTCAAAGAGCACGGTCTTGAGTTGCTGATGAAATGCGGCCAAGGACGTCGCGGATCTGACACCAGATGGCAGGTTGTTCCAGGCATGAGCAGCAGCCACTGGAAATGCCAGTCGCCAAGTGTCGACCGGCGAGTTGACGGCACGAACATATCTTTGTGATTGCCAGTTTTGCACAATGCTTCATTCCAGCTCACAAAAGCTTGTCGACTGACGTAATATTGCCATGTTTTTGATTGTTGATATTCGTTTATTTCAGTGCAAGGAAAAGATGCGGCCGGTGAAAAAGGCATTGAAACAGCTCGGCAATCCGGAACTAAGTGGGCATGGTCACGAGGCACATCTTGAGCACACGCGACGATGCCTCATCAAGATTGGTGATCATATTAATGATCTGCTGGCGACTGTCGGCAAACCTAGTGAAGTCAAAGACTGGCGCAAGTATGTTTTATATAGCATCCCAGCCGTACACAGGGTAACTCTGGAACAACAGGGCCGTTAAAAATTACATTGCACATTGACATTCGTATTAAGCACTCAAGTGCCCAATACTGGCTATCCAGTAATCTCCCATATCAGATTGTAATATCCAATCATGTTGATTTAATCCTAACAGCCTGCCTGTTGGCAAAGACTGTGATAATGAATCAGCCATGATGTCACATTCATTGTTGTCAGCATCATTGGTAATCATATGCAGCTAAGTTGTATAGTTGTGTAGTTTTTTGTCATCATCTTCATTATTTTTTATTATAATAATTTGAAATTAAAATAAAATGTACTAGTTAATGTGGCTGTGTACACTCATTTCTATTGGTCTGGTACACCACTCGTTGCCTACAGTCACTCACAGAGTACCAGGCTGATAAAAACTCGGGTACACAGTCATAGAGATAGTAATAAAATTCATAGAGAGTAGTGCATGTGCATGACATCAAAATTACCATCCCAAAAAATGGCGGACACTTCGAAAGACGAGCTGCTATTGGGCGGAGGAATATGCCACTTAACAGCTACGTTGCAGTATCACGTGCACAGAAAACAAGTTTCTGCTTGCGTAAGTAATATTTAAACGCGCTAATTTTCTGCAATATTTTGATTGCTTGCGCGAAAGATTTTTTAATTGCTGCAGTATGTTAATTTCAAGTTAAATTTGAAGTTTGTGATCAAATACCAAGCAGTTATCTCCCAGGTACTACTTATCACGGATGCCATTTTTTGGGATGATTCCGGTGGTGACACTTTTTGTCAAAGGTAAGGGGGCTGTGTACACAGTCATGTATAATGTTATCTGGCACATTTTGTTGAAAAGCTGTTTTTCATCGTCTTTATTATTTATTGCTTTTACTGCTATACTATTTGGCCTTAAAAGCTACATAGCTGCAACAACTAAAAATGCAATATCCATCAGTAGGGTTTACTGCTGATTACAATACTGTACAATATAAATGAGAGCTGTATGTACTATGGATAACTAACCATAACCTGGAGGGAGAGATGAGAATGAGTGAATTAGATGGTAAAAGAAACGCTGAAAAACGAGTCTCAAGTCTACATTTAAAACCATTTAGAGAATTGGTGCAATATATTGATTGACAGTTGCAGTCGATCTGTTATTACAGCAAAAAATTTTTGATTGCTGGAGGCTAAAAATTTGTGTGTGGATGTTTTGTGATTGCAGAAAGTTATGGCAGTTTATACCAAAACTGAGTGGGAAACCACAGTTATAAGGGGTTAAAGTAGCTTATGGTCTCTCTGGTTATTGGAGTAATGCATCAAGACGTGACATTATATGTAGTGTTTGTATCAGAGCATGAACTATGTTTTCAGGCACCACCTCGGAAGCATTGTCCGAGTTGTAAACGACATTGTCGCATTTTTATTAGATGATAAAATGTGACAATAATATTGCATTGTTGAAGCTACAGTACTTTGAGCATGTGGCGTGTGGAACTATTGGGCAACTTCCTCTGTAGTGTTGGAAGGCACTATAAAAGGCAGATGATACTTAGGCGAACCTAAAAGAAGATGGCTGGATGATATTGAGCATTGGATTGGAGAAGAGTGTGTAAAATTGAAGATGACAGGGGTGCTGCAGTGGTCAGTAGCTGTTACCAGCCGTCAAAGCAGGATGTGGATTGATGAATGAGCGAACCTGTGATTATGATGTGGTTGATCTGTGCTCAAATGATGTAAACATTACAAGCATATTGCATAGTTGTGTGTTTTTTGTTTGACAGCAATCTGTGGTTGTTTGTTTCCAAATTCACCGACTTGACACCAAATCGACTTCATAAAGTCTACAAACACATGGTGCGGAAACGATCAGAGAAACAGCAGCAGTCTCACGAGGTACCACTGTCATCTGACATATTGTCTGGTATTTTGCTTTAGTCATATTTGTATACAAAAAAAAAGATAAGATTTATGCATAGACTTTATAAGAGGAGTGGTGTCCATTTTTTGTAGCAGTTAGTTTATTTGTGAGTTGGATCGATTTGGTTGTATCATGTATGTTGTGAAGGCTCACACAGCCGACTCAAACAGCCGCAGTTCTTCACCTGTGCTAATGAAGGTGTCCCATTCACCTGCAGAAGTGCCCGCTTCGAGTCGGTCCAGAGACGGGTTTGTTTGTTCTCAATGTCCTTATCATTGAACCTGTAACTCAGTCTTCATAAATCTGTAAGTGCCTCTGAAGTTATGACCTATGGCGGGATAGAAAATTATTATTATTAACACTCTATGACAATGAGAATAATTATGATAAAGTCTACAAACACGTGGTCCGGCAACACTGGCACAACACTGTTTTTGTAATATTTTAACAATGTTTGTAATTTTGTTTATTGTTAACAACATTACAGGAAGCTACCACTGTGAAACTTTCAGTATAGATGGGCAATGGCTGCGGGATCATGTCACTGAATTCGCCAGGTGGCAGTGCCCTGCAATGGGGCATGGGGCGAGGTTTACTGGCACCACTTAACTAGCAACGTCGTGACTGGAGATTGAAGACACTGAAGCTTTCAGGTAGGACTGTTTGCAGTGGAAGTGGACCGTTTGCATAGTTAGCATGCATGCTTCACATAACGTACACAGTACGAGTACAAAGTTAGCAGGCTTTTTAGTTTAAGTGCGTTATGTCCAATATAACATGACTTATCACTGAGGCAGCTGAAAGCCTGGCTGGTGCTGCCATGCACAAAGGAATGCAGAATGCTGTGAGGTTTTCTGTGTGTTTGTTTGCTTCTTCTTCTTCTTCTCGTATGCGTGTCATTAACCATAACTGGTCAGCCACAAAACAGCGTCTTCGTCCGCAGAGTGTAGCTGAGATTAGCCGCCATTCAGTTTTGCTGATCAAATGTAACACAAATGAAAACAGTTTGTTAAAGAATCCTCGTCATAATATGACAGTAGCAGCTACAGCTTTACTACAGTACTGTGATATTCGTAGCTCACTGTTATAAACTCTTGTGATTAAAACTGATGGAAACGGTTAGATTCCGTCGTTTCGTGCACTGTTGACAGTAATCTAGCAAACGGTTTGAGCACTACCGCATCGCGTACAACGTTGTGTCACTCGTCTCATGCTGCTCGATCTGCTCATGACTCTGAACTCGCTGACAGTGACCGGTGGCAGCATGACAGTCCCTTGGCACGTGATGAGATGGCAAGACACAGGTCAGCTTCGTAGCTTAATGCATTCGTGTCTTCGCACTAGCACTCTGTTGTACCTTGTCATGTTTAAAATTTGACATTAGTACTTTGCTCCAGTGATATCCAGCGAGGTATTTTTTTGTTAGCATGTGTTTGTTTTTTTGTGAGCAGTATTACAAGAAAATAGATCAGAAACGGTTGTGGGATCATGCTGTAAAATTTTGGGCAACATTGGGCCAAAAAAATTGCCAAGAAAGACTGGTAGCGCCACATAGCAAATGTTGCTGAAGCGGGTGCCAGAATCCAGAAACTGTTGTATTGTGGTGTTCAGTGCAATGTTGATGTCATCTAGTGAATGTCTGTAAACTGGAGTAATTGCTTATTATTTGTCTGCCTGTGTCATGTGATGCTTTTCTGATGTTGATGAATGAAGCTAATTTTGACTTATTTTCACAATCAAACAGTAAACCTCTACTACAACTACTTACAGTTTTTTTCTGGCTGTGTATTTCCCAAGTTACCCTGAAAAAGGTGTAGTGCTACCCCTTGCCATTGTAAAAGGGGGTAGAGCTACCCCTTGAACATATAAAAAAGGGGTAGCTACTCCTTGAACGTGTAATCAGTCACTAATAATACGAAGTGGTTTTTATAGCATACGATGTTCGACATTCACTCGAACACCTAAGCGATCTAAGGAGATTGATCCACCGCTATCTGTGAAATATTTATTAAAAAGAAAACAAACCAACAAACCAGTTTGCATTACTAACGCTAACGCATCAAACCAACAATGATGATTGGTGAATTTAGCATGGCATAATGCGTCCATTGTTAGCCATTTCTCACGAAAAGAAACCAATATTCACCCAAAACTAATTTACTACGCATATGTAGTAATGTAGAATGCGTAACGCTACCCCTGTGTTGCCATTTAAAACGCGTAGGCCTTCCCGTCGCCATTATTTTTTATGCATAAATTTCTGACAGTTTTCATTTTTTATGCATACTACACGTGCAAAGATAAACCCTGGTGGGAGGCATGGGAGGGAAGGTCAGGAGTACTTATGAGGAATTTGAAGACAATGAGGGTGGTGTATTGAATTAATATTTCTGAGAGTTCAGTTGTGCTGGATAAACGGCCATTAAATGGTTGCTGTTGATGTGTTGTTGTCGACCCGGTGAGAGCCGGCGAGGTGATCGTTTTTGACCACGTGTGGTACAACGTTTGTCAGTTTGTTGTCATATTTGTTACCATTTTCCAGTTTTACAACATTTTTACCATTGCAGCAGTGTTTTTATTATTAAAACAGTGTTTACAACAGTGTTTTTACCATTAAAACAGTGTTTTTACCATTAAAACAGTGTTTTTATCATTAAAACAGTGTTTACAGCAGTGTTTTTACCATTATAACAGTGTTCTACCATTATAACAGTGTTTTTACCATTAAAACAGTGTTCTTATCATTACAACAGTGTTTACAGCAGTGTTTTTATCATTACAACAGTGTTCACAGCAGTGTTTTTACCATTATAACGGTGTTTTACCATTACAACAGTGTTTTTACCATTACAGCAGCACAGGAAAACAGTTGCACCTATCATCATGAAACTTTCGTGATAGTTCGGCATTTATATTGGATTCATGCTGTTGAATTTGTTGGATGGTAGCATACTGCAGTGGGGCGTAGGGCATGATTTGTTGTGCCAGACATTGCTTGTTGTCATGGTAATTGTGATGATGCTGATTCTAGTATGCCAGTGAGTGGATTAGTGCTAAGCTGTTGTTTGTAGTTGTTGTACATTTGCATAACAACGCAGCACGTGCTCGGTGACTGAGTAACTAGAGGAGCATCGATACAATAATTAAGGATAGTAATAACAGAGCAGTTGTTCCTGTAATATGTTGCCACATCGACGGAATGCAGCATGGCATTGTGTGATGAGCCGATTAGTCAATATCTGTAACAGTTTCTGAAATTAATGTTTGCATGTTGTGCTTCAGAAACGACGACAGTGGCTATAGTCGACATCCGAACCATGTACAGGCTGACCGTCGGCACTACACCGACCATTATAGGTGAGCGTGCATTACTACTATTATTATTATTATTATTATTGTTACTATTATTATACATGCATTTACAACACGTGCAGGTTCAGTCACTAGATGGGCAGCATGGTAAGGGTGTTGTGTTGATGGGCTATGTGAAGAGGTGAGTTTTCAGACGGTGTTTGAAGGCGTTGAAAGTGGGTGAAAATCTGATGTTAAGATCCCCCTTTACCTCCAGTTGGCCACATCTGAGATGTGATGTTGGTCTGGAGGAAAGGGAATATAAATAAAAACTGTTTCTGTGTTACAGTATTGTGTACTATTATAATGGTGCACAAAGATACGATGTCTCACATTGTCGAATCCTGTCCCCTGACAAAACTGAATGGTGGCTTATCTCGGCTACACTCTGCGGATGAGGACGCTGTTTCGTGGCTGACCAATTATGGTAAATGACACGCATACGACAAGAAGAAGACAAAGATACGAGCAGTTCTTACAGGTCGGTCAACTGTATCGGGCTTTGATCTTGCTTGGTTTAGCTCTCTGTCTTCCAAGCGCCTCTGTGTCTTCGGTCTTAATGGTGCTATATAGATACTAAAATTTTTTCTGCTTACATCCTTCTCTTTACTTTTTAGTGAGCTGAGCCTGGTGGGATTGGCCCTTGATGTGGTTGACTAACCATCGTCCTTCAGTGCTATGACACTGTTGGTTGGGTCATCTGACCTGTAAAACCGTCTCCGAAATGACCTATAATGTGTCGAGTGGGACATTAAACTCTACTATACCATACCATACTGATGTTAAGAGGTAGTGCATTCCAGACTTTAGGAGCCAAGTAACTAAACGATCTTTTACCAAATTCAGTGGAGAATCACAGCACGTCAAGGAAAAATTGATTAGTCGACCGTAGAGTGTGAATAGGGGTGTAATGGTGTAGTAGCATGTAGTGCTATGCAGTGCTATACAGACAGTGAAAGATTGTGTGAGACTACTTGAGCAACTGAGGTCTGCACGTAATTTTTTGATGTTGGTGGAACCGTGGATAAGACAGCATAGTCGATACGTGTATGGATAAGGGAAGCAGCTGCTGTCTTAAGCCATGTCATCTGTGAGTGCCTGCCTGTATGTTGCATGTTGGAGAGGTGGTTTGACATCCTCAGTATACACATAGTCGCTGTCATCAGCATCTCCAGATTAGTGCCATCGCGTAATAGTGCAAGTAGTTGGTTCGTTTAGCAGTAATTACCAGCCACTCTAAAAATATGTTAAGCCCATTTTTACACATCTTAGGTGTCGTTGCTGTGTTAGTTCGTTGTAGCTGCATGTCGGTATGTATTGTGTATTGACAGGCAGCAAGATCGGAAACGTACATCGACAGCAGGCCGCGATGAAAGCAATGCAGCATATTCTTCAAAACATGCGCGATTGTCTGCAGCGAACAAAGATGAGCCGTCTAACTCAGTGAAACCGTCGCGGGTGTCTTCACATAGTCGGTAACCCCCACAGAACAGTCTGCGTTTTGGCATTAGTTAATGTTGATACAACGTATTGCAAAAACGTATCCACCGCTGGTATTTTCTGCCACACTGATACTTTCTGCAGATGTTGCTGTTGCTGTCATTGCCAGATCTTTGCGTTGTATGTTTTGTTTGCTTGCATATTTTGACTGAGCAGTAGCATAGCTGTAGTTATAACAGTGTGGTACGTCATTCCGGCGGGATTAGGGAGTTGTTATTTATCTTGTGAAACTGTATATCTCTGTGTCTCGGGTACTATTACTGTATCTGTGTGTCTCGTGTACTGTAGCGTATGGGAAGTTTGTTGTGTTTGAAATTTGGATATCTGTCGCTCAGCATTATAAATAGCGGCGGACTGTCTCGGTTGATTACTGATGTTACCAAAGATGCAGCTGTTTATTGTGTTACTTGAGCTGAATTCTTTGTTGCATTTATTAAGCACATTTTTGCACTATATTTGGTAATATTTATGAAAGTCTAAACACAAGTATGTGATACTGTTTCGACTGACGTGTTTTCACTCGATATTTTAAAAGTATGACTTGACTTGGACTCACATACTTGCTACTATAATATTGCATGGCAAATTATGTCCCACATTGCCCAAGAATGCAGCAATAATGGACTGTCGTCTTGTTGAAAGGTTTGATGAAAAGTGGACTAATTACCAAAGCCGGCAGTCCACTTCTGTTTGAGGTTGAACTTGAACGAAGAACAGCAGATAATAGTGATCGGCTTGTGTTGTTGTTGGTTTGTTGGTACGAATGTGTTGATATTAGCCTGCAAGTGCACGTAGACTCACAGCCCCGTACTGCTTGCTGATTGTGTCACCACAGGAAACGGGCTAAAAAATGGCGTCCACTGTGGACTACAATCTCTCAGATAACCACCGCTATTCGATCGCAAACTTCAACTTCAACTTAACATTAATACCTTGCAGCAATTAAGGTATTCTTTCGTGCAAGCAGACGAAATATTGCTGAAAATTAACGCGTTAAAACAATATTTACGCACGCAAGCAGGAACTTCTTTTACTTCCACTTGTGTAGCTGTGATGTGGCATATTCCTCCGCCCAATAGCAGCCCGACTTTCGACATGTCCGCCATTTTTTGTCCCGTGAAAATTGATGACATTTTCGTCTGCTCAGTTGATTCGAAGTGTTAAGTCTAGTATTATATATTCTATTGTCTATGGTTAGACTGCAGTCCGTTACCATAGTTGTACCACAGATTTCAAGATTTCAATGACAGACAGACATGCGACAGCTGAGCTTCTTGTTCTGATTAGTTTCACTAAGAGTTGAGTGTTCCTGTTCACAGGATTCACATCATGTTGCACACAAACACGTTAATACGTAATATGTGGCCGTTTGTGAACTGAGTTACCTTACACACGAAAATGAACGTACGTCCTGTATAGCATTGTCACATGTTTTGTATATTGTATTGTTGCTATGTATAAGTGATGCTGCAATACATTTGTCACGTGAACACTGTTTTAACACTGTTATACCTACATTAAAACCGCAGAGCAACGGACCATTATACAGTAATACGGTGATTGGTACACTGGCCGCTGATGGGTGGGCCACTTGGTACATGTATTGTAGCCCTAACTGGGGCTTGCAGTGTAGAAATAAATGAAGATAGGCGCATACTAACAGCGGCAACAGGATCGCCCCGGGTCTGTAGATTTCAGCGATGTACAGTGGTGTATAAATTTACAGGCTGAGTGACTGCCGATCTAGATTTCAAGGTCCTGATATTCTTCAACGTTAAGTATTTCAATGGTACAAATGCTATGTACAATGGCAGACTGATAGGAAGTCGCATATGCTGATCGAATGGTGCCATTTTCAATTACCTTGAATAACTCCTAACCAAGATTTCAAGGGCACGTGGTTATTCTGTGGGTGCAGTGGTCTAGTGGTCGAGTATCGGACTCGTAACCGAGAGGTTGCGGGTTCGACTCACACCCAGTCCATTGCAAGCAACCTTGAGCAAGTTGCTAACCTACTGTGTGCTCAGGTCAACTCAGCCTCCTACGCTCAGAGGGACAGGAAATGAGTAGTAGCTACGGCTACGGGGTGAAGGCCTAGTGTGACTGATTGGAGCGATGGTGTGTCTGCTAGCTGCACCGTGGGTCCAATTGTCCGTTAGCGCGGGCAATGGATGGCCACATAATGCGCTGCGGCACCATTGGCTCATGCCAATCAGCTGCCACTTCCGAG
>Ga0209149_1002379_pt1 | contig 10516 bp, 12 predicted proteins | sample WorMetTyACAVOLI2_FD_187423 | JGI IMG/M metagenome (GOLD analysis project Ga0209149, IMG submission 187423) | Marine gutless worms symbiont microbial communities from Max Planck institute for Marine Microbiology, Germany - Olavius algarvensis... ...
TGCTGCGAGGGGTTTGGCAAGCATTGAATTGCCTTTCCATCCATGCAACACATTGCGTGATAATCGCAGGGGCGTCTCCAGGGGAAACAAAAATGTGGGCTGCGGTACGTGAAAACGGCGATTTTTTGCATTTGCGGTTCGAATAACTGGGAAACTGTTGTGGAAACTGGGAAGCTGCGGTGGGCCACATATCGTTTCGATCCTTATGATCGACACAACTTGTTTCATGACCGTCGTGCTAGGGCCAACATAGACCTACACGTTTGGCGCGATAAACTGGTCACGCTTGGTCACGCTTCAGTGGAGTGGGTTATGGGACGTAATTTCACTCCAGACACTGTGTTGAGAGATGGGCGACAAAAGTACAGTAGGTTATGAAATAAGTCCAGTCTACACGTAGCATGCTATGGCGCACGTGTCCTGAAGCTGCATGCTAGCCTATCTATGTGTTACATGGTTGTCAAAGAGCGCGCAAACAATAGCGCAGTGAGTCATATTAGCAGATAATGAGACGAATCTGTTCCACAGAATTGTTGGCTTAGGTTACCGCCATTGTTCAATACAGAATGGAGTTTGGACACAGTGACGGAAATACAGAAGTGGGACACGCTTGTAGATACCCTCTACCTCTTCACGACATTCCGCGAAAATGCCGTATTCTTTGCATTCTCTCTAATTTCGTTTCTTGGTTTCTGATAATTTAATGCTGCTGCAGACGTAGGCTATTTGCTTTGGACTACACAGCTTGCCTCTTTGCTATTTTAGCTGCACATCTTGTGTTAACAGTAGTCGTTTAATTGCCCGTGGTTGCTATATAGCTCCACGGTATGATTGCCGCGTCTGCCGCTATAGCTAGTTACGTCACTGTCTATAGTTTTCATGGTGAATTTCCAGCAACAAATGGGAAATTGGCAGAGATGTTTTGAATACACTAGTTGCGAGTACGAGTGTGAGTATGAGTACATGGACTGTGAGTACGAGTACGAGTACAAGTATCACTAACAGTTAAAGTACACTACAAAAGTCATGCACAGATCAAGGTAATTTCTTTGCGATGCAAACAAAACGTCTCAATTAAATATTCAGTACACAGCCATTCACTCCTTATGTTAGTATAAAAACTAACAAGAAGCCCAGCTACTGCTGGGACAGCCAACCGTTCGTTGCTATTTTTAGAACATAGAATATCTATGCCTGAATTATTTACGGAGTTACGGTTCTCCATTTTACGAGAGTTCTGGACGCAGGAAATACGGTTGCCCCTATTAGGGGATGATGCCCCCAGGCTAGGATGATGAAACTTGGCGTCCAGGTAGCGAAGGGATGTCACTTTCATGTCGTGAGGACAGAATGATGATATGTGGAATCGTTTTGAGACAGCACCGGAACGTTACAGACGACAGACGTCATCCTCATGGCATATAGCCAACCGTCTATATAGATAGACGGTTGGCTAAAAACCAACTAATATGTTAAATGGTAAATGTGGTGATGATAACATAGCTGCTGGATTTACAAAATATTATCAGAAAGTCTATCAACCTGATTTCAACCGAATACACCAGGTGCACAGTCTAGAATGCGATCTGATGTTGATGATCTCTTTGATGAAAGAAGGCAACAAAATGATGAGTTCAGAGACAAAATTGCACTAGATGACATGTTACAGTGTATTGGTAATCTAAAACCGGGTTCTGATAATATTATGGGTGAGCATACATGTGATCAATTGTGGTTTACAGCTTGCTGTGCACATAACTATTTTATTCAATTCTATACTTATGCATGCTTTCGTACCAAGTGATTTTTTGTGGTGGTATTATTGTACCATTATTGAAACACAAACACGGTGATGCCACCCAGTTAGAGATGTATAGGCCTAGGGGTATAACGTCAGTTCCTGTGTTGTCTAAACTCTATGAGTTAGTCCTATTAAGACTTTACGAACAACATTTGGGCAGTGACCCACTACAGTTCGGCTTTAAGAAGAAGAGCAGTTGCATTCATGCGTTATTCACTTTCAATGAGACTGTTAAGCACTTTACCAGACAGAAGGGTGATAAAGTGTTTTGTGGGTTTTTAGACGCCAGCAAAGCTTTCGACAAAGTATTACATTTCAGTTTGTTTAAAAAATTACTGGAACGTGGCGCGCCTGTTGCTCTGGTCGAGACACTGAAGAATTGGTATGGCTCGTTAAGATGCTCTGTTTGGTGGAATTCTGTGTTGAGTGAATCTTTTTCTATACACTGTAGCGTAAGACAAGGAGGGATACTCTCCCCATATCTGTTCGCAATATACGATGACGATCTCATAGATCAAATCCGTAAATCTGGTCATGGTCTTCGCATTGGTTTTGTTGTCATAGGATTTGTTGCTTATGCTGACGATATTGCAGTTCTTTCAGCGTCATGCTATGGTTTACAAAAAATTATAGACATCTGTGATAAAAAGTCGTGGATTTGTATAGCGCATCGTCGTGAAGCACCTCTAATGCGCTACCGTTTCCCGTAAGTCGGCGCTGATCTCCGCAAGCCAACCCGACAGCTAGGCATCAGCGAACACAGCGAGACCACGTGATACGGGTTGGTGCACCACGCGATATGCCTGTTTACTTCCCAGCTTTCGCTGGTACCAAATTATACTGCTTGGTGACAGAGGCAGTAGGGTGTGAACAACTTGCCTGCGCAGCAGCGTCGCGGCCGGGCCTCGAACCCGCGACTCCTAGATCGCAAGTCCGACGCCCTACCACTAAGCCACCGCGCCACCAAGTGGACACAAGTGGGATTTCAGTTTTACCCTTTGAAAAGCCAACTGATGGCATTCGGTACGTCTAACCCGGATAGATGTAATATATATCATGCTGAATGGAAACCAGATTCCTTGGGCGTCAAAAGTCAGATATCTTGGTTTATATTTTTTGTGTAATTCTGGTATGCTAAACATGACTGAAGCTTTGCAGCCTGTATAACGTTACTTCAATAACATAATGTCGATTATTGGCAAGCAAAGCAATGAGATGGTAGCTGCTAAAACATACTGTCTACCCTCTCTCACATATGGCTGTGAAGTATGGAATATTAATCGGAGCACCCTGCACAAAATGAATGTGGCGTGAAATGCATGCTTCCGGCGCATTTTTGGCGGTTTTTATAGAGAAAGTGTAAAGCCATTGCAGTTCTTTTGCGGTGTCCTACCTCCCTGTGTCTCATTTTGTCCACTAGCGAAAGCTTTTATTTTGGAAATCTATGTTCTTGTCTGAAAATGATGTTCTAGCGAGTCTTTCCAGATTGACATCATGCAGGTTTCTAGCAACATGCAGCCATGTATAACGTTACATCGCGTGAGCTGTCCACATCTAAAATCAAACATTCTGTTTGGTACATGTTTGCAAACTCTGTTGAGTTGTGACGGACGCTTTATACATGTGTGCTAGTACTGCTTTTTTATAGGATCAGTATTTGTCTTTATACAGGGTGGCCCAAAAAATTGTGCCAAATTTTTTGGGCCACCCTGTATGTATACGTAGTTATTGTGATATTTTGTGCTGCCTTATGGCGTAATAAAGAATGAATGACATGTCAGTTAAACATGCTGTATGGAAGAGCTGTGCTTCACCCGTAGGCCTCACATTCCTCTTTGATATGATGTTCTTTTAGTGTTCTTTATTGTTTTATTGTATGTATGTGTGTACTTATGAGTAATTTTGTGTCATATTTTGTGTGTATAATTTTGTGTATTTTTGTGTTCTTATGTGATATTTTGCTGCCTTCTGGCGTAATAAACGATGATGATGATTACAGTGTCATGCTCATTGTCATTGTCACATCAACGAATGGGCTCCAACGGCGAATATACGACTAACGTTCAACGTCTGACGAAATTCGTCCACACAAGTACCAGAGCAGAGCTACAAGTACGAGTACTAAGTACAAGTACAAGTACTTGAAATTTGTACTCGAGTTGTACTCGAGTACAAGCACGAGTAATTCTCTGGGAGTTAGCACTGTGGCCAAGCACAACTCTGACTCTGTGGCACGTGCGAACTGTTGCGACGCGTCAGTCGTGAACGTGTCGGTAGCTTCGACGAATTTGAGAAAAATATTCAACGCAACTGATACGAATTAAGTCAAAACTTTATCAACCAGAAAAATGTTTGCTAATTCACATCGCAATTTTCCATTCTATTATGTGGTAGGACTACGTGAACACAGTGCTAAAAGCTAAGACTTCACGGTGAATGGTAAGAAAGGTCATTCACATTCACAAGCAAGAGACAACAGACAAAGGAATTGAAGAGAAACAAGTATGGCACGTTTATGGATGCCACGAATAAGCCCCCGCTGCCGGCATAAATTTCACGGGGTTGTTTTTCACAGAGAAAGAAACATATGGGACACCGGTGGACGGTGTCGGCTGCTCTGCGGCCTTAGCGGCAGCCGCTACGCGTCCACTCCGCGGCCGACGCGTTTCACAGGCGACAGACAGACAAACAGAAGGACATCGCGTAAAGCACCCTTGCGTCGGGGGCTTAACCCTTTAATCGCCACATTACAACCGCAGAGCAACGGACCATCATATAGCAATACAGTGATTGGTACCAACTGTACCATTGTGTTGCGAAATTGGCGTCCACAAACGTGCCACACGTGTTTCTCTTCAATGTACCAACTTCGTATTATTCGACGTAGCACTATAATTGACTTTGGATTCTAGAGGGTTAAAAAGCAACGGTCGTCTAAAACACGAAACAACTTTAATGAGACAACTTTTTCGTGGACAGTGACGTCTGAAGAATTGGTCGAGCTGTATATAGGGCTAAGACAACACCGTGTGGAGGGATATTAGCTACACGTACTGCATTATATAGGACACGCTGTTCACTGTGATAAAAAAAATCACCGCAAACTGTTGTCTGTGAGTGGTAAACGACGCAAAAATACCCAGTAACGGGCCCGATTAATTATGGCCTGGACAAAAATGAAGCATTATAGCAGTCGCTGTAGGCGTCAGCAGCGGTCTCATTTTACAGTACGCTGTGCACGATATTGACCAGACCGCATAATGTCATATGATGCCGATAAGTTGGTGACAGATGAGGAAAGACTCGACACCAGGCCACCCGGGCCGCCAGGCCTGACATCACTATTATACGTCGCACATTGTCGGCGTCATATTATCCAATAATCAGCCGGCCGCAGTCTTTCAACTTGTGATTGCCCGGAACTTCACCGCACTTCATCCAGTCTCGAACACAAATTAAATTAAATTAATTCTATATTGATAGCCGGTGTCTGGTTTACCTCGCGAGTGTAGTGTAGAGGTGTTCGGTTACAACCGCAGCTAGTTGTGGCGCCTATGAAGTTTGTCGACCATCGTGACTGAGCCGAGCGATTAAATAACTTCCTTTTATCTGTGAGCAAAAGAACGAAAATCTTCTCCGCGAAGTAACTGCATTAAATTAGATTTGTTATCTGCAGCATTTTTATCGCGCGTCAGCACAACAATTCTGATATAGGAATTCTGTCGGTCCGTCTGTCCGTCACGTTCCGGTACTGCATCGAAACGGCTTAACATATCGTCACAATTTCTTCACCATACGGTAGCACAATCATTCTTGTTTTATGATTATCAACATCTTCACGAAATTACGACGGGGTCATGCACGCCCTGCGGGGCGCTAAATACAGGTGGGGTATAAAAATTTAGCTATTTTCGCAAACGATACAAGTTAGTGCCATAGTTACTATGGAACGCTAATAGGAACTCGTATGCGATCTATCGAATGGTAACCTTGAGTGACCTCTAACCCAGATTTCAAGGTCACCGAGTTACTATAGATGCCCTCGACGTAGCCTATTGTATGCGCATGCAGCTGACGTGCGATCTGTTTGCGGCAGCTAACTTTCTTGTTAATTGAACGTCTCGCAGGACGACATTGTTGCCAGCCTGTGTTGTTTTCGTTACCGATATTTCAAGTGAAGGCCCATCAGGCAACATCAGTCACTGCTGTAGTTCGACTGTCAACAAAGGTGTTTAAGAAGGTCTGCCGAGGCTGCAAGTGGTGTCCCACCCCCCCGGACAAAATCCCCTTTGTTGCCGTACGTCGGTTAGGGTCAGGACCCCGCCTCGTGGGTCGGATAGGGTCAGGAGTACGGGTAGTGTCATTTCCAAAAAAATCCCCAAAGGGTTCTATCCTACAGTAGCAAAAATGAGGATTACGACCTAGGGCGGGATTTTTTTCCGGGGGGGGTTGACTTTCTACCGCTGCAAGTACAATCACATGCGACTATCTAGTCACTAAATATGCATATAGTCCTACACGGTATATGGATTGTTGAACTAACTGCACTGCTTTCCTTTACTAAAATACTTCTCACGCCCATCACTACTTATTTGAAAACTATAGAGAGAGGTAAAGACCACCAGCGGCCATTTGACGCCTCCGCAGCAGCATCTGCGTGCGGACGAGTCGATGTTGGTTACGGCACATCGGGAGAGAACGGGACAGACAATGAAAACATAATGCCTCCGCTGTAGACTGCGCATAGCATGCGGAGCGATAAAAACACAGGTTATCCAACTAAATTAACCCTTTAATCGTCACATTAAAGCCGCACAGCAACGGGCCATCATACAGCAATACAGTGATTGGTACACTGGCCGTCGATGGGTGGGCTACTACATTTGGTACAGCGAAGATGGGACTGGGCGGGGCCGTTAGCTTCGTATTATTCGATGTAGCACCACAGTTGCTTTTGGAGTCTAAAGGGTTAAACTGTTTGCAGACGACGTGAAATTGTACTTACAGATTGATGATGTTGACGATGCTGGCAGGTTGCAAGTAGCTCTCGATTTATTGAGTGACTGGGCTAATGATCGAGTGGCAGTTGTCCGTATCTGTTAGCAAAATGTTCTGTACTTATTACTTACACTGGTCATGCACCGTGTAATGTTAACTTCAGTATTGCAGGCTGTGCACTACCAAATGTCAATTTTTGTCGTGACCTTGGAATAACCATGACGTCTACTTTGTCAATGTCACAAACGATATCGCTACTAGGCCCACCAGCGTATCCTGCGCTCTTGTTTCCGGTGATGTAGCTCTACTCAGTGTTCGTGCTTTTACAGTTTATGTACGACCCATTGTAGAGTACAATAGTGTCATTTGGTCACCGTCGACCAAACTGGAAATAACAAGTAGCTCTGCTGTCGCAAAGAGGTCGCGCGATGCTTCGTATCTGTTGTTAGCTTCAACAGTACAAAACGTAGAGTAGAGTCTTTTATTGTTAGTTAAGTAGGCTACAGATTTGTCACTGCGTGCAGTTAAATGTTCTGTTGTCTTTGGCGTAACGTCGAGGCATCTTGTCATAAACATTTCGTCGTCTTCTCCCACAATCAACACCGCCGCTTACATCGCTGTTAGTAAGCGGCGGTGTGTCATATGCGATGTGTCAATAACTTGCGAGTCGGTGGCCGTCGTCCACCGGCGACCCTGTTGACAACACCTGGCATGTTGCAGCGCTAACAGCAGGCACTGAAGCTAAATAGGCTCAGAATCGCGATTTCTGCCTACCTCACTTGCATTCGACGCCCCCGTTAGGGGGGTTCCTGTCGGAGTATTGCCATCCCGTTTGGTGCGGAAAAACTAGAATGGTATGGCTACCCGACGATGAAAAAAATTGAAGATATCTTTATTCGTTTTGACACAATGCACGAACGTGACAGACACACAGACACACACAGACGGCATAGGCCGCGCTTATGCATAGCATCGCGCGGCAAAAACTATTGAGAAAGTGCAAAGGCGGTTTACGAAACGAACTAAGGAGTTCAGTTGTATTACGTACGAACAACGCATTGCCAAACTTGGTCTTTTGACTTTCGAGTTACGCCGGCTATAATAAAATCTACAGACATAAGCACAAACACAATTTTATAGCAGAATATCAAGTCCATATATTATATAGACTTGATATTCTGCTATAAAATTGTGTTTGTGCTTATGTCTGTAAATTTTGATGACTTGTTCACATTCAGTACTGTAACATAACAAATAAGCTTACTCGTGACCATAAGTATAAACTGTACAAATCGCACTGTCGGTGTGATACGCGTCGATGGGTGTGTTGTGTTGTAATTGGAACTCGCTGCCTGCCACTAAAACAGTAAACTATTCATCGCCGCATTTAAGAGGACTATTCGCGAGGGTGATTTTCTGAATTTTTAGGTTTTTAATTTTAATTTGCCAATCGCATTTATTTACTCCAGTTTATATAGAGTTTGTAATCTTAAGGGCAGCTGCTAGAGCCCTAGTGAGACTTGCTGTACCGCTCGGCTCGGGTTCACTTGTCCTATTATACTTGTGCGTATTGTTGTACTTTTATGAGCAAACAAATGATGATGATGATAAATAGGGGAAACTTTAGCAATCATTTCGGAAAGTAGTCGGAAAAATAGAATAATATTTTGAAAGCCAGCATCGCTGTAGGTCAAAAAACTAATCACAAAGCCATCACGTACAGCTTGTAGCCTACGACACGATTACAATACGAAGTCGTAACTCGCTACGAGCGCGATATCTCGGCGAGATGGCGCAGAGGAAACTGGTACCGCACAGCGCACTCGTGCTGCTGTTCGTGTCGTACGTGTGACCGCAGCTTAAGTCCACGTGGACCAAACAACCGTTCTGATCAAAACCTTCGCTGAAAACCAGGCAACTTCCAACCTACATGTAGGCTATACGAGTGTTAGTGCATTGTGGGAGATATAAGCAATATTACGACTATCAGTATATGTAATAAATAGTGCACCAAGTAGCCTATAGTGTGCCAAGTGCCATCCAATCACATGTACCACAGTGACGTCATTTGAAAACACACTGTCAAATACTTCGGCTGCGCAATCGCCGGTCAAGAAGAAACTTAGCTTGCGCTGACATGTTGCGCTCAGCATCGTATAACAGTCTTGTTTACATTCGTATACACATCTACCGACAGTAACTAGACGTCTGATTCGTTCTTCAACTAACGGCGCTATATAAATTTGATACTGTATTATCACTGCGTTGTTATGCCCCCGCCCGTAGGAAAGGGGGCAGTAAGCGTTGGTTTTGTCTGTCCGTCCGTCCGTCGCGTACATAGCGAATAACTGGAGAACCCGAAAACCTACCGTGCCGAAATTCAGAAAGAAGGTTCCCCCATCTTTGATGCGACTCGCACACCAGTTTCAAGATCAAAAGGTCAGAGGTCAAGGTCATCAGGCCCATTAATGCTGACACACATCGTGCGCCATATTTTCCGAACGCCTATGAACTTCAAACTTGGTACACGGATGGAGGACGACAACCCGCATCAGCCACAGCCCACAGGCGCCATGACCTTCAAGGTCAAAGGTCAAAGGTCAAGGTCGCAAGGTCACGTTATCAGTCTGAGCCGTCTTGGCCCAATGCTGTACCTACCTGTGTCATTAGCGGACGGCGGGGCATACCGTGTCGGCCGAACCCGGCGGCCACGCTTGTTTATTTATCCTTCCGTTCGAATTCGACAGTAATGACAATTGCTCATCACATATGACGTCGGACCGCTGATTGTACATTATATGCAATGATGTATTTTTGTGACACAGACAATGACTCAACTGAACTGAAATGACCTTGAAGGTCGACGCCCCAATTCAGTATAATTATATAGGCCACATATCACTTTTTGTTGGAGATCTGTAGCAACCATGTATCCATCTTGTATCTTTTCTGAGATAGTAAACGCCGAATAACGGCTTGCCTTTAAAACTGGATTAGGTGTCATTCAACGTCACTGAAAATGTCAACATTCAAATCAAATTTATTTGCAACATTCGATAGATCATTATATGACTTCCTATCAGTCTGCCACTGTAAGCATCATTTTCGAGATATCTGACGTTAAAGAATATCGTGACCTTGAAATCTAGGTTAGGCGTCCGCGTCATTAATCACCCTGGGAATGAATTTATGCACTGTCTGTATATCAGCGCCTCTGTACCTCTGCCTATGGCGCTTTACAAATATGTTTATGATATGATAAATGATATCGCTGAAATCTACAGTCTCGGAAATGTCTTTTTTGCCGCAGGTAGTATGGATATATCTTATTATGGATAATAAACTCTTTCATTCATTTCTGCACAGCGAGCCCCAGAAAAAAACAATATAGGGTAAGGTGGTGCAAAGATCATTCAAGATCATCAAAATTGGTAACAATCGAAAGCACATGCGACTTCCTATTGGTTTCCATTGTAACTATGTGCGTATTTTCTATCGTTTCCGAGTTTAACGATTCACTGGTCGAAAATCTGCATTTCTTCACCGTTTTTACCCATCCCGAGGATGGCATGCCACCATTCCTTCTCCAAATCATACGTGACTTGCACACAGGAACAACTGCTCGGGTTCGAACTCCTCAGGGAATGTCGGATGTGTTTTACACAACATCAGGAGTCCGTCAAGGTTGTATACTTGCTCCTGCGCTCTTTTGCTGTG
>Ga0209149_1002380_pt1 | contig 10515 bp, 7 predicted proteins | sample WorMetTyACAVOLI2_FD_187423 | JGI IMG/M metagenome (GOLD analysis project Ga0209149, IMG submission 187423) | Marine gutless worms symbiont microbial communities from Max Planck institute for Marine Microbiology, Germany - Olavius algarvensis... ...
AATTATTTCGCAACAGCGCAATTAGGAACAATTTTGCTATAGAAAAATATTTCATAGTATATACTTTCCAGGTGGACCAAAAATATATATATGCAATTCTGCGCCGGAGTGTCCCTTTAAGGTTATACCTCAGTTAACCATAACCGGCCAGCAGTCTGTGGTTAGCTCCAGTTAATCACAATAAAAAATGGCCGACGAATGCGACTCGTTATAATCGACTGATGCGGCACATACGCGCACGTGGTATTGCCGCGAACTAACCCACTTGAAGAGTATGACTGTGAGAAGTTCACATCACGATACCGGCTGCCGAAAAGTACAGTCTTTCGTCTACTTTCTGAGCTAAACGTTCACCAAGTTTCACGTCGCAGTTACGCTCGCTTACGTGATGATACTGTGACGCAGACAGCAACAGTCACATGACATGTACCAGCCAATAGCGAGTCTTCATTTCCTGGTTACTAAACCGGAGTTTAGTGATTCTTCAGTGGATATCCAGCGCAGAGTTGGTCATGCATGGGTTGGGTCCATCCATGGGTTGGGTTGGGTTGGGTCCAAAAATTTTGGGTTGGGTTGGGTTTGGAAAAAGTGACCCATGACCAACTCTGATGCAGCGATGGATGAGCACCCTTTACTGCTGGAGTGGCACGGCTCAGCAGCGGTCAGCAGAAGTGTCTGGGAACTTGTGGAGGGCTTCCTTGAAGGAATCAGTAGACTGCTTGGCTCTGGTGGAGGCAGGAAGAGCGTTCCAATCTGTCACTGTCATTGGGAGAAATGAGAACTTGTAGGCATCAATGCGAGATGACATAAATGTATCAGTTCCACAGTATCGACCCGACATGATGAAAGGCTGAGTTGGCCTGGTTGGCTGACCAACACTGGCCCGTGGTTGTAACCCTGTGCTCGAATTACCGGGGAGGACAGGGAATGACCCCCAGAGCCTGCCTTAACCCTTTGTTGCTATGTTGCAGTGGCAACAAACGTTGTAGGAAACCAACACACAACTGCGACTGCAAACAAAATGTCGCCGTAGCGATGTAAAAAGTTGACAATAGCTGTATACCAGCACAATAATGCAGATAACATTCAATACATTGTCAGCGGCTGAACCGTTCTGCTTGTGAAGGGTGAAACTGGCAGTCTGTCGTTCTGGTCGTGGCCGAATAAACAACGACCGTCGCCGCAGTGCTGCTTTTTTTCGCGCTGGTCTGACGCTGTGTCTACAACGATTATTCGCCGACAAATTACCGGAAGTTGCGATAAGTTGACGATAACGCTTCGGCGAGAGGCACAATTTATCGCGCCTGTTGACTGCGTTTCGCCCAACGTCTACATAAAAGCTGCTTTTTATATGTGACGGAGATATGTTACAGAGAGTCGTCTGGGCTGGGTTGGTCTGAGGGTCGGCGACCGCTTGGCGCCGTTCTACATTCATTAAATGAACCCGGTGAACTCTCGCAATGGCTCTGCCGTGATGACAGCACCATAAACATTGTCTTGTCTCTATGGTTTGTGCGACGTGCTTTTTCTGGCTTCGTCAACTCAGGCGTGTCTGACGATCATTAGACACCGAGTCTGTCACGACACTTGTTGCATGCGTTTATCACGTCTCGCATTGACTACTGTAATACAGTACTGGCCGGTACGCCGAAGTACGTGAGAGACAAACTGCATCGAGTGCTTATTGCTGCAGCTCGTCTCGTCAGTAATACGAAGAAATTTGATCGCGGCCTCTCACGTCTGTTACATACTGATCTTCACTGGCTTGACGTTCCGGAGCGAGTGCAGTTTAAACTTTGCATGACAGTTCGTCGATGTATGCAGGACAAACTTTAAGCTCCTCAGTATTTGAAGGAATACTGCATATCATTCTCAGACAATGACAGTCGACAGCGTCTTCGCTCAGCCAGCCGTCACCTTCTTTCTGTGCCACGTCGTCGTCGAACTTTTGGCTGTCGGGCCTTCGCTGTTGCTGGTCCGACGGTGTGGACCACCTGACGATTTACGTAATCTGTCATGTTGCGATAGCTATTTTGGACGTTAATGCACATAGCGCATTAGAGGTTTTTTAACATCGAAGCGCTATATAAATTTACACTATGTATCTATCTACCTTATCTATACATGTATCTTGGAATTATTATTGTTATTATATTGTGATTTCGTGTGGGGTTAGGGTTACGGTTAGGGTCAGCTATTTCGTGCAGTAACTGTCAATATAATTACTAGGAATTTCACGAAATAACTGACTACACAATATCACTGTAGTATATGCACATGTTAACCCTTGAATGCCCACATTAAAACTGCACAGCAACGGACTATTACACAACAGTACGGTGATTTGTACACTGGCCGTTGATTGGTGGACTGTTACATTTGGTACAGCGAGAAGACTGGGCAGGGCCCCAGCCCGCCCAGGCCCCTCCTCGCTGTAACAAATGTAACAGCCCCCCCCCCCCTTCCCATCAACGGCCAGCGTATCAACTTCATATTATTCGATGTGGCACTATAATTGCCTCTGGACTCTAAAGGCCCGTTTATAGCGACGCAACTCATCTCAACTGAACTCAACTCGACGTCGAGTTGAGTTGAGTTGCGTCGCTATAAACGGGCCTTAAAGGGTTAAGGGAGAGATCCAGTTACCATCTCATCGAAAACAGCAGAAAGAAACAGCTGTAGTGCAATGCACGACAAATCTCGCTGTAGTTCATCATCATTCGCTTGGTGTCGCTACTTAACGTCAAGTCACTGAATTTTTGACGCGCGACTACAGCCTAGCGACGCTCTGCATAGAGCGGATCTTGCTGTTAAGCGGTGGCTGGGTGTCTGTCACATTCGTGTATTGTGTCGAAACGGCTAAAATACGGCCATAGTTGCTCTGGAATACGAATAGCAAATCGTACCGAAACTTTTGACTGGTACCATTTTAGTGACCTTGAACGACCCCTATCACAAATTTCAAGGTCATCTGAGAAGCGAGATAAAGACGTGGTTAAAATCACACACTAATTGGGACTTACACACGCCCTAGTCAAGGGAGTCATTTCGAATGACCTCGTGTGACCTTTCTCGAGTGACTTAGCGAAATATTCAATGACACGAAGCATCGCGTGGCCTCTTCGTAAACATAGCAACATTCCGCGGCTATAAATGTGGTCGGGAAATGTTCATAATAAACAACCAGTGGCTTCGAGATCATGCCATTGAATTTGCCAAGTGGCAGCACCGTGCAATGGGGCGCAGGGCGGCGAGGTTTTTTCTGTGCTGCTTTCGACGTGTTGGTCAGCGGAACGTTAACGTTAGAGACTCTGACAGCATTTATAAATTATCCTCGGCCTGTAAATCTTTTCCACTTGCACGTGCTTGCTGGCGTCGTGTTGGCAAATGGTTTGAATTATCACACCGTCCAAGCTGCTCGCAGTCAGCGACCGGTTTTTTCTTGATTGTCGACAGAGGGCGCCACTGCATTTGTATAGTTGGGGTTCGAGGAGGGGAAATTAGGTAGGGCGTCCCCTCCACACTGGGCATTGGGTTTGGGGAGGGGAATACTCATAGACTGCAGAAGGTATTTGAAAGAGCGTTATACTCTTTTTCGCCTTCTCTCTTTTTTTCTAGCATTGAGGCACCCTTCGCCTGACGCTATGTGACGTCCACTTAAACGGATTACGGTATGGGGAGCGATGTGCCCCCAGTCAGGATATTCTTCGCAGTTTGCAAGCCTAACCATACTTTTTTACTGCTCTTCATCGAAACAATAGCTAACAAATCATTCTCGACCCCAAACGGGGTCAAGAATGATGGTTCCGCCATGGCCTCCAAATCAAACTTCGGCCTCCTGTGACCTTGACCTTTGACCTTCTGACCCCCAAAGTTGATCTTTCATGCCCTTGTCCCGTGGACCACTGCATTAAAGTCGGTTGATGCGTTTTCTAAATATTGTGTTTACAACTTGGGTAACAAGCGAACGGAGGAACGGATCGGTAAGAAACATTATGCCTCCGGACAGTCTAGGTTGACGGAGGCATAAAAGTTTCTCATCTCATCTCATTTCATCTTTATTTGTTCAGAAATAGCACGTAATACGTCTAGTTACGCTCCCTTCAACCTATGACATGTCAGGGGCGGATCCAGGAATTTGCGTTAGGGGGGCCCTCTCCCCTCCCCCTTAATCCTCCCCTCCCCGTCCGCTCTTCTTTTTCCTTTCCCCTCCCTTCCTGTCCCCTCCTTTCCCCTCCCGTCCCTTCCCGTCCCTGCCCCCCTCTGTATCCGCCACTGTGCATGCTCGCGGCACGCTTCGCTTACGTGGTACGTGACGCAGACAGCAACAGTCACGTGACAACAACAGTCTTTGTATCCACCAAAAAGAGGGGTGAACGTTGCAGATTAATGACTTTTTAATACGCCTACGTCAGCTATACAAGGACGCCTATTAACACCCACTCTATTAACTAGATTTTTCGCTCGTTTACTTCCAAGTTTTTCTTTGTATTTTGTCATCTTATTATGTTTGTTTGTTTTTTCCTTTTGTCAGTTCTGTGCTAGTGCGTTCTGTCATCTGTTTAATAAACGATTATTGGATTGGATTGGTGAATTTACTTCGTGTTCCCGCCCGTCCGCGGTACGTGAACATACCGCAGGGGTCTATCGTACATAAGACATCAGCGAAGAGTGTTCGGGCTTGATTTTATAGCGGTCGTCTTTGTTTTTGTCCAGGTTCGCAAGCTGAAGCGCGAACTTGACGCCGCTCACGAGAAGATCAGCACGCTCACGGCGCAACTGAGTACCAACGTAAGTCTATTTTTAGACTAGATTACGGAAACAGTAAAATTCAAATTTATGACGATATTATTTTACACTTTTCTGTTACACATTTGTCGTTGCAAGGTGTTGACAGTTTCTCAACAAAGTTGTGTTGCATGTTAGGCAGTTAGCAGTTAGTACCAGTCGGTTCAAAAGCAAAAAGCATGATGTTAATCCGTTGAAAACACTGATCCAAAGGCTAAACCCAACTCTATGCTCTAACCATAACCGTAAACTCTATTTTAGCACGATTCTGTCACGGCGTCAAATACCGCCGAACAAAATTGACAAACTTTGTCATTATTTTTTGTATGTCATGTAACAACAAGAAATACGTTCTGTCGAACTTGGAGTCTGTCCAATGCAACTTTTTTTAATTTTTGATTACGTGACGTTCATCCAGTTCAAAATCTGCTGCTGTGTACAAAATTTCATGAAAATTAGATAATTTTTCACTGAGATATGGCGATATATCGATTTTCAAAATGGCGGCCGTCCGCCGTCTTGGAATTGTTTTACCACCACACGAGACCACCCACGAAGTCTCTGTTGCTGGCCGCAGCTGCCTGTCAAATTTCATGTCAATGTGATACAGATCTGAAGATATTGCTATTTGAATTTTTCGCATATTTGGCTTGAAATGCCTATTCAGGCCCCCAAAATGGGGGTTTTGGGGACTTTGGACCCCTAAATGTGATTATTCATCATCGAGACCCCCGAAAGCTTAAAAGACGCGGATTTACGCAAGGATGTGCCTGTAAACATCCGTTGAGGGGTCTGACCTGTAGGCGAGTTGACAGAAAGTGTGACGGACACACACAGACAGACAGACACACACAGGTAAATTTATATTTTTGTCCATGCATAGAATTGGACTGACAAAAAACACCAAGCATTTTTATACATAAAACCAATGATAATCTAATCAGCAGCACTTGTTTACATACAACGGATAGTCACGTGATGCGTAAACTAATCACCGACATACACAATACCATGACAAACTTGAAACTTAATGACTGTGCTCGGAGAGCGCAAACCTCCGCCAAGGCGTTTAACACCAGCTGAAAATGGTCTGGAATTCGAATCAAGATTGGTATCCGGATGTCTGCCGGATTGCTGCCAAAACGTTGCGGATTCAATACCCTGCCCGCGTTTGAGAAAATGCAGCGAGATTGATATTGGTTTTGGGACGTCTGCACTGGCAGTACGTGTAGCAGTAAATATACGGTCGTTTATATTACCGCGATATCTTAATATTCGGTTTTGGCCCATCTCTGTTTTAAGCATCACTTTCCCGCGCTGGTAGTTTGGCTGCCGTTAAAGCGGCATGTTTCTATGTCGAGCACCTGCACAGCTGACTAAGTGGCGAAATATTCATTTATCTTATCACTTGCCAGGTTCCTCGTAGACCTTCCAGTCGCTCATGCGCCACTCGTTGTACGGTCACGTGCCAAACCGTGAGAGCAGACTGGCCATCTGCCGCATTTTTGCCTCATTTTCACTGCGCCGTCCGTCCGTAGTTTTTGTCGCGCGATGCTATGCATCCCGTCGTGCGGTGTCTCTCAGGCTGGCATCTGTCACTTTCGTGTATTGTGTCGAAACGGCTAAAGATACGGCCACAGTTGCTATGGAATGCTAATAGGAAGTCGTATCCAAGATTTCGAATGGTACGTTTTCAGTGATCAACAGTAACCTCTAACCCAGATTTCAAGGTCACGCCATTATTCGACGTTGAATATCTCAGCAATGGTAAAAGATAGACAGTTACAGTGGAATACTACAAGGACTTACACGCGCTGTACACAAGAGTGTCATTACGAATAATCTTGAGTGATCTTGAGTGACTTATCGAAATATTCAATGACAAAGCATCGCGCAGCCTGTCTGCGACAGCTGAACTTCTTGTTGTTTGTCCTAACCCGCTAGATTAAGTTAAGTAAATTGTTGAGTTAAATTATCTCTATTGTCTATTATTATTATTATTATTATTATTATTATTATTATTCAGTTATAGGCCCTATCTACCATTTCCTCGGTAAACAGTTGGTGTCAGACACAGCTAATCTCGCTCCACGCTGCATTGCAGGGTGCTGCCGTCTGGACTAATGATAATCTTTATTCACCAGCATAAGCGGTAGCAAGAAAACAAACAACATAAAAGAATAAAAAAACTTAACTAACTTAAATACATTATCATATTATATCTTGATGCCAAAATAATGCAGTATACCAGTACATAGCATAAAATTGTTTTGTAATTTAACCATACGATTATCTAATAGTTCGCTTGGCAGTGTAAATTTGAAATAGGAACGACATTCACGAATAATTTCATTATTTAATTATTTACAGTTTTAAATAGTTTCATTAGGAATTGTACGACAACAAAGTCTAACGATCTCAAAGAACTTTATTCAAAGTATAACATTCTAGTCCATACAACAAACATGGCATACGTTTGTTTTTTACCAGCTCGAGGATCACCTCTTCTGGTGCTAACCTGTCAATTTTTCCAAAAATAGCATTGATCGCAGAACGATTGCTCGTCCATTCTGTTAGTTTCAAGACGACAGCCGTTGTGTTGTGACAAACAAGTCCAGTCAAGTACAAACATGGTTATAAACATTGTAAGAATTTTACAGATCTTCGCGACAGAAAACAGTACCTCGAGAGATCGAGATAATAAAGATGAATAGGCAAGGTAAATTGAATTTATATAGCGCCTCGTCGTGAAACCTCAAAGGCGCTCAGGTGCGGATCACACAGTTTTACCTGCAAACACCATACCTGTCTTTATCTCGTAAGCGTTCACCAGATGGCGCCACCACTGATTGTGGTGGCAGACATCTAATTACAGCTTACTACTCATTTATCGACCCCGAAAGGATGAAAGGCTGAGTTGGCCTGGTTGGCTGACCTATAGCGGACGGTTTACCAACATAAACTTTATAGCTGTAGGTCGAGCGCAGGACAGGGAAAGTTCCCACTGTGCAACTCAGCCAAATGTGCATACATGAGGAGAAATTATATACGCTGTCGGTCGGCTGTAGCGAATCATTGAAACTACCTGTCACGTCCGCTAGTAAGCAAAAAAGTTATCAAAGAAACGCATGACGCGCCATGGGCGTAGGCTGATGCCGTTCCGCTGCGGTGAAGTTAAAGTAAATGTGGGTTTGTAGCCAATAGCGCAGCGTCGCGAACACGCCTCTAATGCACCATACGTCGGCGCTGATCTACGTTAAACTAGCTCTTCAGCCAGACAGCAGCGGACACTGTAAGACCGCGGATACGGGCTAGTGTATCACGCGATGTGTCCGTTTACTCCTCCAGGTTTTGCTGATTACTCAATTTCGCCTACCCACGGAGGGATGGCTCAGGCTGAGTAGACCTAGATGCCTGGTTGAATGCGCCGAGGTGGTTTACCCGTCCAAAGACGGTCACCCATCCAGGCACTAACCGGGCCTGGCATAGGTAAAAAAGGTCTGGACACTTGCTATAGCGCCACTTACATGAGTCAGACTCGTGACCAGGAGCGCTTTACAATCTCGGAAGTGGCAGCTGATTGGCATGAGCCAGTAGTGCCGCAGCGCATTATGTGGCCATCCATTGCCCGCACTAACGGTGCAGCTAGCAGAGACACCATCGCCCCAATCAGCCACACTAGGCCTTCACCCCGTAGCCGTAGCTACTACTCATTTCCCGCTCCGCTGAGGGTAGGAGGCTGAGTTGGCCTGAGCACACAGTAGGTTAGCAACTTGCTCAAGGTTGCTTGCAGTTGATTGGCATGAGCCAGTAGTGCCGCAGCGCATTATGTGGCCATCCATTGCCCGCATTAACGGACAATTGGACCCACGGTGCAGCTAGCAGAGACACCATCGCCCCAATCAGCCACACTAGGCCTTCACCCCGTAGCCGTAGCTACGACTCATTTCCCGTTCCGCTGAGGGTAGGAGGCTGAGTTGGCCTGAGCACACAGTAGGTTAGCAACTTGCTCAAGGTTGCTTGCAGTGGACCAGGTGTGAGTCGAACCCGCAACCTCTCGGTTACGAGTCCGATACTCTACCAACTGGACCACTGCACTCACTACATTGATCAAGACCGACGTGTTACTGCTAAGCCAAACCGCCAGCCAAGCATAAGTCGTAACCTCGCCGAAATCCCGCATTTCATCGCAAATTTGCGCCCACGCATGCAACATTCCTTCATCTGTGTGCTGGCGTTTTGAAAAACGCGCAGAGCCTGCGTCCGACGGACGGGTCAGTTTTGTAAGTTAGTACCAGTCGATCGGACTGGGATAGCTCATCAATCAGCTACTCCGGTCTGTGGAGCATCTCCGGGGACGCTGTAGTGGCGCCGCTCTGCGACTGGCCACCGAACTAGCGTCGAGTTATATCACCAGCCCAAGTGCGAAAGACGCGGCAACCAGTGGCGGATCCAGGGGGGAGGGTTCCTTGGGTTCGGACGAACCCTCCCTTCGCCTGCCACGGAGTTGCGGGGGTCGTTCGCTCAAACCGCTCTGTGTAACTGCTTGTAATCAACTACATTTCAAATTAGTTCACTGGGAGACTTACTTACGAGAGATTTTTTTCTAGCCATCGTCCTTCGGTCTTAATGGTGCTGTATAGATACTGAATTTTTTGCTTACATCCTTCTGTTTACCTATTAGTGAGCTGAGCCTGGTGGGATTGGCCCTTGACATGGTTGACTAACCATTGTCCTTCAGTGCTATGACACTGTTGGTTGGGTCATCTGACCCCGGTGACCCGTAAAACCGTCTCCGAAATGACCTATAATTTGTCGAGTGGGACGTTAAACTCTTACTATACCATACCATACTATACGAGAGATTTTGCTGAGATTCTAGGTTCAGCCTGTCATGGTTATGATTGAGTTTTGCAGCTGACATTATCACCATCATCAATTTTCTTTACTAGAAGCTGTATGTAGTGCTGATCGTTTGTTCAAAAGTGTGCGAAAGTGCACCAAACTGTAGCATTTTGAGGGATCCCAAATTTTCCGGGGAGGGACCAAACCCCCTCCCAAAGCCCACTCCGTGTGGGGAGGGGGACATCCCTCTGACACTCCACCCCCTCGAACTCCATCCCCCTTTGAAAATTTTGGATCCGCCACTGGGCAAGATGTGATTGTTTAGGGCGAGCCGTGAGATGTCTGTTTTCGGTTGCCTGCCACTTTGCAGATGTTCCTTACCACGGAACTTTTGTTTTCATGCAATAGTATGAGAGTGTTCCCCGCTTATGGCGCGTCATGAACAAGAAGCTCAGCTGTCGCAGAGAGACCGCGCGATGCTTCGTGTCATTAAGTATTTTGCTAAGTCACTCAAGATCAATCAAACTCAAATGACACTCTTGCGTATCATATCATATATCATATCATAAGTAATTTATAGTGCGCCGGTTACAAAAATAAGAACATCGGTGCAGTACAAATGTCAAAATACGTAATAAGAAAACGAAAATAAAATCAACTAAAAGCAGAGATGAAAAGGTAAGTCTTGAGCTTGCGTTTGAAACTGTTTATCGTTGGTGTTCGACGTAAATCATCTGGTAGCGAGTTCCAGACTGATGGGCCAGCATACGAAAAGGCGCGTTCTGCAAACTTCGTACGTGTCCGTGGTTGAACGTAGTTTGTCGTATCAGCAGAACGCAATCCAGGACGTGACGTCTGAGCAGCTACAGTACTCACGAGTTC
>Ga0209149_1002382_pt1 | contig 10511 bp, 6 predicted proteins | sample WorMetTyACAVOLI2_FD_187423 | JGI IMG/M metagenome (GOLD analysis project Ga0209149, IMG submission 187423) | Marine gutless worms symbiont microbial communities from Max Planck institute for Marine Microbiology, Germany - Olavius algarvensis... ...
CGGGGCGGTCACCTCTGTCGGGTGGCAGATAACACTGTGTGATCCCATTGACAAGTGGCGTCCCGTAGTTCTGAGGTGAATTTCACGAAGAACTATACGCTCCTTTACCTTTTTTTTATCAAATCAAACCTTGCCCCGCTGCCATTGCAGGGTGCTGCCACCTGGGGAATTTAGTGGCATGATGCCGGAGCGATTATACGTCTATTCCGAAAGTTTCAATACGATTGTTATAACAGTTTTTTGTATGTTAAAATGGTTACAAACTAACATAGTTATAAACGTTGTAACCAAATTACACATGTGCTTAAAAACAGGTAACTCGCCGCTTATTGTTGAGGCGAAATAGTGATGTATAGGTAATTACCGGTATTTATGCCTCTGATGCTTCAACCTACAGGCAACTGCGTATTAGACCCCGAACATCCATGAGCCTCACCTAATACACAACGTTGGCTACAACTGTCCCGCATAACGGGGATTGGCGGTTCACGGCTGGTGCGTCGACGGTTTACTTTAATGCCGCAGTTTCTATGCAGCACGGCGAGCCGACTGCGGCATTCAGTGGCGAAGTCGGTGGAAGGCTCGCGGCGGAGGAGTGTAGTGCATTAAAACGACTGTGAAACGACAGTAGACCGACTGGTGTCGGCAGTGCATCGAGTCGAGACTCGAGACGCGTCAGAGTCGCCGTCTTCATTTAGTCGGAGCTCGTAGTCTCCTACATATTTGACAGAATCGCGCTGATGCTGCCCCTCGCAACCTGATGAGATCTGCGCGCCGCCGACGTTGAGAGGCAAATTGTAGAAGCCGATGAGCGTGCCAGCGGTTGTTCATTTTTAACAGCCTGCGCTGTTTTGTGCTGTAGTGACTAGGAACTTTTTATCGTCATCGCCACTCTCATCATCCATCACTCCTTCACTTTTTCACTCTAGGCTCAAGACCTACATTTTCAACAAATCCTTCCCACCTTCACTTTTCATGATCATGGGACTGGACCGGACTTATCACGCTCGCCAGTTTATTTTTAGTTTTTTTTCTTTTTTATATGTGTTCGTTCCGCGTGGTAGACTAAACTAGCTATCCGTCAGCTTTTTCACGCTTAATACACAGTATCGTATCGTACCGTAATTATTACGCATTCTTGGCTCTGTATTGTCTGCTTCATTTTTCGTCGGTCCCATTAGTGTTGGAGACAAGAAACTCATCAGTAGATGAGATAGGCGAACGTTACCGTTTGAACCACGCCACCGTTGTATATATGTATATATGTTCGCCTAATCTCGCCTTCTATAGCAACTGTGGACGTGTATCTTTAGCCGTTTCTTATATATTTAGCGTCAAATAATGGCAAGACCTTGAAATAGGGGTTAGGGTTAGTGGACACACTGTAGTGTAGATATAGTCTGTGTAACTACGGATGTGTGTCTGTGTCGAACACAGGTGACTCGTTCGAGTCCTACGACAGCTTAGAACGACCTCCGGCGCCTTACAATCTCACCGTTTATCCGTACCGCAACAGTCTGCTGCTGCACTGGCAGTCACGACCGCCGCCGGACGCCATGTCGCACGTCGACGCCCATCGGCTGCGACGTCCGGCAGACTACTACGTCGTCCAGTACCGGACCGTCGGCCAGTGGGTCCCGCTGGCCGATCGCGTCGTCGGTCGCACGACGTACAATTGGACGACGGCGTCGCGCGGTGCGACGTATCATTTTCGCGTGATCGCTTACTACGACGCGTCGTCGCCGCCGCCGCCGCCGGGCGACCACGTGGACGTTTCTTTCACTGACGCGCCGAAACCGGTCGCCAGCCTGCCGAGCCCCGTCGTTACCTTCTACACTGGAGGTTGGCAGTGTTCTGCATAGTGTCAATTCACTTTTTATGCCCCGCCGTAGGAAAGCGGGCAGTAAGCGTTGGTTTTGTCCGTCCGTTCATCCGTCGCGTACATAGCGACTAACTGGAGAACCCGAAGACCTAGCGTGCCTAAATTCGGAATGAGGGTTCCCCACCTTCGGCGCGACTCGCACACCAGTTTCAAGGTAAAAAGGTCAAAGGTCAAGGTCACCAGACCCATTAATGCTGATACACATCGTACGGCAAGGCCTACGAACTTCAGACTTGGTACACGGATGGAGGACGACGACCCGCATCAGCCACAGGCGCATGACCTCCAAGGTCAAGGGTCAAGGTCGCAAGGTCATGTGATCTGAGCCGTCTTGTTCCCAATGCTGTACCTGTGTCATTAGTGGCTGGCGAGGGCATACCGTGTCGGCCGAACCCAGCGTCCACACTCCTTGTTGGATTAGTCTTTCGCTGAGCGGAATCGCTACGTATACTCACAGGCCTCAAGGAGTAAATTTATATTAATTATCGTGGGCATTTACATGTCCTCAAATATTTATTATTATTATACTAAAGGAGAAAGGAGTGGTGCATGTCACGCGTTGTATATAGGCTGTTTAATTGCATAGTTAAGTTTATTTAAGCATGTTGTTTATTTTGGTATAACTGTATAATTCGCAAATTTCTACCGTTTTCGGTGAATAAAGATGAATATATATAGACTTGCAGACGTCTAACCGTGAAAGGTTTCCGAAACGAAAATGTCGCGGTTAGATGTTTGCAAGCCTATTCGTCTGCATAACTCATTTGTGCTTAAGTATAATAATAATAATAAATGATAAATATTTGAGGACATGTAAATACCCACGATTACTCCTTGAGGTCTGTGAGTAGGCCTGCACGAAGCGATTCCGGTCAACGAAAGACTAATCCAAAAAGTGAAATGACCGACCCATTGTCGTGGGATTGCGTTGGACCACAGTACCGACAACAGTTAACTGCTGCTATTCGATCGCAAACTTTAACTAGAACGCAATTAAATATTCTTTCGCGCAAACAGATACAATATTGCCGAAAACTGACGCATTTAAATAATATTACTTACGCAAGCAGGAACTTGTTTACCTCGCGCGGTAGCTGCGACGTAGCTGTTACGTGGCAGGCCGATTATAGCTCAGCATGAACGTATTGCTCCGCCCAATAGCAGCCCCGTCTATCACTGTCCGCCATTTTTCCTATCCATATTTATGTTGTTACTTCACAACGCTGACAGCCGGCATGGTACTGTTTCTGGTAGCCAGTGTTTGTAACTTTGTTACCTAGGGCAAGATTAGTAAAGGAACGATGTCCCAAGAGCGCTCTCGACCGCTCTCGTCAACGCCAAGAGCGGTCTCGATCGTTTTCTAACCCTTTTGCTCCAAGAGCGCTCTCGTAAAAATAAAACGTCTACCGTGAACGAACTTACGTCTGTTCTGGTAGCAATTTTGAGTGACATTTCTGATGACAGTGACACGAATTTTATTTATATACCGTAGGCGAACAAATGTCAACAACGAATAAGAAAAAAAATGACAGAACGAACAGTTTAAAACATACAAAACACCAAACGAAATCACAATTTGTTTACAAACAAACACACGAGTCACGTGACTAAAGCTGCTGGGATCGAAGTTTTTTTGATCTCCAAAAAAACGAGAGCGCTATCGCGGGAACAAATCGTTTAGTTAAGGATCCGTCCCGATAATCAGGATCGATCCAAGACCGCTTTTTAACTGAACTCGCCCCTGGTAAGATCATTGGAAAACAATTACATGTATCATTATGAAACTGTCAACGTAGATCAAGCTGTTTAAATTCGCCAGCTAGCAGTAGGCCTACCCTGCAGTGAGGCGCGGGGCGAGTTTTGGTGCAGACATGGCCGTGGATCCATTTTCTATAACCCAACCCACAACAGGCATTCCTGACCCGACCCAACCCAACACATCCCAACAGCAAACATCAACATAATGCATTAGCTGTAGCAAAACACAACTGAAAATAGCCGAAAATGCAAAAATATGCAAATCACCAATTACGTCATAATCATCATCATCATCATTATCAACATAATTTGATACAGTGGCCTCAATTCATACTACTGCAAGGAACACTAGATGAAAACAGTCAGAGGTGAACGATGAAATGTCAGTTTTATAATTACAATAGCGAAAAATATATAAATTCTGGTAACTGAACCCAACCCAACCCAACCCATTTTAACCATGAAAATTTCGGACCCAACCCAACCCGACTCAACCCAACCCATGGATGCACCCAACCCACGACCATGTCTGTTTTGGTGTGCTTGTCAGTTGCCACCACGTGTTTGAAGTTGTTTCTTCTGGCTCCATTTCTTGACAGGGTTTCATCCAGGACTTCACATCAGGAGGGTGTAAGCAAGAACCGAGGGGGGGGGGAGATCGCACACGGATATACCCGTGACTCAATTAAATACTTACTTGAATGCTGCTAGTAGGCCTACACCCCAAATTTGACCTTTTGCATTTTTCCAATAACAGTCGACAAAACGGTTTGTTAGAGGTCTCTGTTAAGTGAACAAGTGGTAATGTTAACATGTTCGCTATTTATTACTTATCACGGATTCGTCATATTGATTCATATACTGCATATTGATTCATTGCAGCTTCTTGTCTATTATAGGCTTAATAGTGCAGTCTTAGTTTACACCCCCTAATAACCCCCTTTTGCTGTATATCTGTTGGCGGTGTTGCATAAAAACAAGGGAGTTATAACCCTCTGGGGGTTCTGACTAAATCACTGTTTATTGGTGGATAGACAGTTTCGAAATTGTTTTCGTCGTCGTTCATATTTGACGCAGATCCGATGAGCGACGGATCGCGACGGTCGGACCTGCTGATCGGCGGTGTGATCGGTGGTACGGCGGCTGCGTTCATCGCTGCCGTCATCGTCATCGTCACCGTCCGACTGTGTCGACAGTGGCGCCAGTACCAGAAGGCCGTGCAGAGTGCTCTTGGTGAGCTTCAGTGTCAGTCGCCAGATGGCGTCGCTATCACGCCGTCCGCAACGAAGCGCGATAGCTTAATCGGCACGTCTTCTCTCGTCTTTCTATAATCATTTCATGCTATCGCACGTGTATTGTTATGTTTTCGGAGGACACGTGTAGTTTCAGTGGCGCTATTGCAAACATTGGCGTTGTATCCCTAATCTTAACCCTAATACTAATACTAACACTAACCCAACCCTGGCCCTAACCCTAACCTTTGGGCCTACTCTAACCCTAAATTCTAACACTAACCTTAACTCTAAGCCAAAATAAAAGTTTGGCCATAGCGCCCTGAAAATAAATACTAGCCATTTTCGCAATAACACAGTGTGAAAAAACTTGTCGAAGGCACGCTGTGCAAATCAAGTGCCCTAGCCCACCTTATGTTGCCTCCCGAAATCGCCAAAGTATCCTGAATGTTTCAGTGTCAATTGGGCTACATCATTTACACCTAAATGTGCCCAGTTTTCTGGTTGGTCTGCCCTAAGAGCCCCGATAAAATATCCATAAACGTTGGAGCTGACTAAAGCAAGCCTCAGATGGTTTACGCCATGGCACGCAATTTGGCGTGCCAATGACGGAAGAACTCGTGACAGTGTGCGTGCAGGGATGCGTGGGAATGCGGATCAGGTGAAGTAGTGCGTGCCATGTCGTAGCGAAAATTTTGAAATGTTCAAAAAATTGTTTCCAAGGTGTCACGACTTGTCGCGACTACACTGTGAAGTGCACATGTGTGACAGTGGGTGTCACGCATTTCGTGAACACTTCGTAACTTATGCGTGACAGATGGCACGACGTGGCGCATTCTGTGCGTCACCTTGCTGTCTTGATGACAGACTTTGTGCCGCTAAAATGGCACGACTTGGCACGCCATATTGCGAGGCATTGCGGGAACAAAACTGGTATCAGTGTGAGGCTTGCTTAATATGCAGTTGTTTCTTTGTTGTTATTTTTATGATGATTGTTTAATTCGTAAAAAGAAAAGTAGGCGTACGCTACGACACTTTCACCACGAAATTGAGAATGGTTCAAGCAGAAACATCAAACTAGGCCAAATGCTTGAGCCGATTCCAAGCACGGGGTGTGGCAACAGAAAAAGCCCTGTCACTAATCTTCCGACTCGTTCTTCGTACGAACAAGTCACAGTTACTCGATGAACGCAGCGACGACCGTGAAGGAATGTCAGAGGCGGGCGTCAACAGGCTGGCAATGTAATCGGGAACATCTTGTGCACAAGCAGGCACAGCTTGTACTGTATTCTGTATCCGTGGCCAAGACCGAGACCAAAGAGTGAAGTATCAAAGTTAAATTATATACCGTAAGACCACAATATCTTTGACCACAAACTGTACTGTACATTCTGTACTGCACTGTATACAGTCTGTTCAGCAAGAACACAGTCGTAAGAGTGTAAGACGTACTAAGTTCGTTGACTACAGAACAGGTAATCACACATACTTCAGGTACACCCATTGAAACAGGTAATATCCATACGTACTTCAGATAGACTCATTGGAAGAGGTAGGCTAATCTCCATACATACTGCAGGTACACCCATTGGAACAGGTAATCTCTACACATACTGCTCATGCACCGTTGCCTTACTGGAGCGGCGCCGCGATATTTGACAGAGCTGACAGTGCCTGTCGCCAGTACTCCTCGTCGACGCATGCGCTCGGTGTCATCTGCTGATCTTGTCGTGCCTTCCATTCGCCGTTCAACCATCGGTGACCATGCGTTCACTGTTGCCGGTCCACGAGCGTGGAACAGCCTACCATCTGACATTCGAACATCTACATCTTCATTCAACACGTTTAAGAAACATCTGAAATCCTACCTCTTTCAACTGTTTTTCTCTAGTCTGTAGAGCCTGTGACTAGGTGTACATTGACTATGTTAGGCGCTCTAGAAGTAGTTCGTACCGCTTACTGCGCCCTATAAATTGTCAAATTTTCATTACATTACATTACATAATCTCCACACGTACTTCATGTACACCCTTGTACCCTGTACCTTGTCTTCGGGGTGAGCTTTCCACTCAGTGCTGAGGCCGTTGTTAAGTTCGGCCCAATGCACATCCCCATTGCAACCAAAGGTTACGAGAACCTCTTTGTGGCTCTTGCGAACCGCAAAAGAGTAGATGGTTCCACCTTATGCAGTTCTGAAGGTTGCATTAGTTGTGCTCCAAAAATGGAATATCTAATTTGCATATTAGCATAACATTCTCCCAAAAAGTGGAGTGAAGTCTGTTCTTCGCTCAGCATAATGGATCTTCTTGAATCTTCATAACAGTTAAGTGTCTGTTAAGTGTTATATGGCCTGTAAGTAGGCCAACTAGAATTTTTAGCTCTCATCTTAGAAGACTCAGAGCATAGCGAGAAAGCTTCTTATCTGGTCCATATAGGAACATTTTTGCCTGCCGACAACCACTAGTGGTTTGCCAGAGCTTACGCTGTTGTGCATTGGCCCACAGTCGAGCTGCACTGCGAATCTTCGTTGTAGGTATACCCAATACAGGCTCCGGTCCAACGAAATTTTGACTCGCTGCCTGTTTAGCAAGCTGGTCAGCTGTCTCATTGCCTGGTATGTCAGAATGTCCGGGAATCCAAAGTAGACGTACACTGTTGAACACGGACAATTCTGTCAGTGCTTTTATTGTACATGTACACTCATTGGAACAGGTAATCTCCGTACGTACTTCAGGTACACCCATTGGCGTCGCCAGCTATGGAACATTGGGGCACGTGCCTGCCCCTGAAGCTTGTGCATGTACACCAATTTGGCAATTTCTATTAACGTTTATCTCCAGTGGGCAGTGAGTAGACTGGTAGTGAACACCACACATTTCTCGTTCCAGCTATACTACAGATTCACAATCGTTTAAGTATTAATTTCTGTGATCTCTACCTGATTTCTTGAACACGTACGCTCAGAATCCTGGCGACGCCACTGAGTAGCCTACACCTCGTTGCATACGTCACAAAATTAAATTTCAAAGCCGAGGTCAGAACTTTGAGGCCAAGGCCAAAGTGTCCCGAGGCCGAGACCGAGGGTTACAAGGCCGAAACCGAGACCAAAATTATGGCCTCGAGGCCTGGTATCTCCAATTCAAAGTCGGTTCGGTTGTTAATGCAAGTCAAATTTAGAGCTGAACGATTGTTATACAGAAAACGCGTTGGCGATGGTGGACAGCGAACCGGAGGTACATTACGACAACCACTGCGACCAGAAGCTTAACAACGGTCGAAAAACCGTGAAGGAGACACCCATATGAGTAATAATATTGCTATTTTTTGTTTGTTACTGCATGTACTCTATCAGCCAAATGCACAGTGGAAAACGGAACTGAACTGGGTCGTTCGGTTCAGTTCAGTTTTCCGCTGGGGTCTGACTGTTACAATGTCATTTGTCTTCTCAATAGATGTGTAAAATGTCTATTAAACGTTATTATCTAAAACAATAATGGAGCATTTGTGCTTTGTAACAAAACGTTGAGATAAATAAAATGTAGTGACGATGGTGATCATGACGGTAGTGTGATTTTTTCCTCGGATAGACTGTTGGCGACTCTGTAAAGAGCCTGTTATATAGTGTGTTGGCTCTGAAAAGAGCCGGTTTTATTACCGCGCGACGGGTATGCATAGCGCGGACTATGCCGTGGCAATTAAGATGTCTGTCCGTCCGTCCGTCTGTCCGTCCGTCACACGCCAGTATTCTGTCTAAACGGTTATACATGTCCTCAAGGGAGGCCCTTGCATTTGACGCCCCCGTTAGGGGGGTTACCGTCGGAGTATTGCCATCCCGTTTGGTATGAAAAAAACTAGAATTGTGGGGCTACCCGACGGCTAAAACCTTGAGGATATGTATAACCGTTTAGACAGAATACTAGTGTGTGACGGACAGACAGACGGACGGACGGACAGATATCTTGCCACGGCATAGTCCACTCTATGCATACGCGTCACGCGGTAATAAAACCGGCTCTTTTCAGAGCCGCCAACAGTCTACCGAGGAAACACGTTGTTTCGCGCAATCGCGCCACTTCCATCGCAGCTATTTACAGCAAGCTCAGCTGTCGCAGAGAGGCCGCGCGATGCTTGGTGGCAGTGAATATTTCACTAAGCCGCTGAAGGTCACTGAAAATGGTACCATTCGAAACCTTGGTACTGTTTTCCATTCGCGTTGCATAGCAACTATGGCCGTATCTTTAGCTGTTTCGACACAAAACACGAACGTGACAGACGGACAGACACCGCACGACGGCATAGGCCGCGCTTATGCACAGCACCGCGCTGCAAAAAATGTAATTGTCCGTCCACGTACTGACGCTATTTTCCGTCCATCAGGGACGGACAGTAGAGATCTACGCTATTTTCCGTCCATACGCTATGTAACATTCACCAGAGGGCGCAAACAGTACGCACCATCCCGTTTGGTGTGGGAAAAGTAGAATGGTGGGGCTACCCGATGGTGAAAAAAGTGAGGATATGTATAATCGTTTAGACACAATACCGGCGTGTGACAGACGGACCGACGGACAGACGGACATCTTGCCACCGCATAGTCCGCGCTATGCATATGCGTCGCGTGGTAAAAATCTGCAGTCGAGTCGACCCCACTGGCTCAGCCATTCTGCGTAAACCAGGCAATGGGAGAACTGCCACAGTGTCTGCATGCGCAGTTTGTCGTTTATGTAAGACAATTTTCCCATTGGTCGGCCCTACTAAGCTTTAAAACAATATCAGTAAAACGTTAATGGTAAATAAACGCATTAATATGCGTATCACGTGACCGTAGCTCAGCGTATCACGTGACCATACCTCAAATGTCCGTTGCGTCATTTATTGGTTTTGGACATAGCTGCAAACTTGCTGTGAAAAAACGCAGCGAAGAAAAGTGACAATAACTGTTTTTCGGCGATAAAATTCCAGATTTAGAAAGCGATTTTTGGACATTGGGCTGCGTTCCAGTGTTGCGGTCCCTCATTAGAACACTGCGTGCGAGTTTTGTGCAAATTGATACGGAAATGACCAAGAAATATTCCAATCAGCGTTACGCGGTGCATATACTGTAAGCACCAGTCCAACATAGCCCGATATAGGTCGCAAATCGTGATTTTTTAATACCCCGCTTGTATTCGGCGATACCCGTTATAGGGGTTCCCGTCGGAATATCGCCAACCGTTTGGCGTGGAAAATCTAGAATGGCTTGGCTACACGATGGTGAAAAAATTTCGAAGATATCTTTATTCGTTTTGGCGCAACTCACGAACTTACGAATATCAGCTTCTTGTGAGTTATTTGACGTTGAATGATATCATGACCTTGAAATCTGGGTTATAGGTCACTCAAGGTCATTCAAAATGGTACCATTTGAAAGCTTGGGTGCGGTTTCTATTCGCCTTCCAAGTAACTATGGCTCTGTTTTGCACCAGTTCCGAGATATAGCCCGATATTGGTCACAAATCGTGATTTTTTCATACCCCCTTGCATTCGGCGCCCCCGTTCCCGTCGGAATATCGCCATCCCGTTTGGCACGGAAAAACTAGAATGGCTTGGCTACCCGATGGTGAAAAAATTTCTGTATCACGCAACTCACAAACGTGACG
>Ga0209149_1002383_pt1 | contig 10510 bp, 6 predicted proteins | sample WorMetTyACAVOLI2_FD_187423 | JGI IMG/M metagenome (GOLD analysis project Ga0209149, IMG submission 187423) | Marine gutless worms symbiont microbial communities from Max Planck institute for Marine Microbiology, Germany - Olavius algarvensis... ...
TTACGGTGCTTAATAACTTTAAATGTTGACAAATTTCAAATTGTTACGTCCTCGGACGTACCTCGTGGTGTAATGAATTTGTCGTTTTTAATACTGGATAGCTGACTTGATGTGATGCCAGCAATGGGTTACTTTAAGTTTTGCTAAAACTTAGTTCATAGCGTTGGTTTTAAACAAAAACTCGGTGTAAAACCAAAGTTAAGTGGAAACTTAAAGTGGCACTGAAATTTGGTTTTAAACTCGGTTTAAAGCCAAGACCTTCCACTAAAACCAAAGTTAAGAAGTATGCAGTGAATTTAAGTAGGCTGCTGTGCTCAAAGTCTAGTCTTTAACTTCAGTTTTAAACCGAAACCACTTTGTGTTTCACTTAGACGACAACATGGCGAATGTTTGTGTTTACGGCATTGCTATCGCAGCTGATGTTTTAGCTAATCGCTGAACACATTCACAGAATATTTTTTTCCGTCATAACTTACAGTTTTACGCTATTAATTATTGTATAATAATATAAATGTCAAACAAGTTAAATGGATTTGCACTTTCGTTATAATGGATACTGTTAGCTGATCAGTCTAAAAAGGTTTAAGACTTAGTCTTATACAGAGTTTTAAGCCAGAGTTAATCTCAGCTGAGGTTTAAAACTGGATTTAGCGTTTCAGATTAAACTTTGGTTTAAAACCTTAGTTTAAAACTTGTTTTAGCAGAAACTTAGTCGCCCAGTGTACTAGGCATGCATAATATTATCCATTCATCCTCGTGTTTGCACAATGTTGAAAGGCACCTTTACGATGACGGTGACAGTATGACGTGTCCACATTAAAAAACAAACTGCATCGTGAAACCGCAGCTAAATGCTCTAATTTTTGGCTCCGTGATGTAACGAACAACTGCGAGTCTTGCTGTCACTATGTCTTCCATCTCACCTGCGTAATGCCCATACCTGGTAAAACGTTTCAGACAAGTTACATTTTGGCTGCAGAAACGACAGTCAAACAGTGAAAATCACAAATGCAGAAATTTAATCAGCGTTAATTTAACATATTGAACCACGAATACATCACAAAATGTGCTCAAAATGTCCACTGTGAGTCTGTGGCCGTCCATCATGCAGTAGAAACCAGAGAAACAGTGGTTATAGGCCGAGCAGGGTAAATATCATGGCACAAGGTCTCTCTACTCCCGATCCCTCCCTTAGCCCTACACACCTCTCTATAAGAAGAGGTCGCACAACAACTACACACTACACACATCATCAGGTTAGCCTGGTGGTGTTGCGCAACACTACACTAGTCCCTTCCCTGGGGTTGCGCATTGGGCCAGCCTGTGAGGCAGGCCTCAGCGCTGGCATGCGAAAAATAAGAAAGAAAGAAGAAAGGAAGAAAGCTATGCCAATATTTCGATGGGGACCCTTTAACGAGGGCATCAAATGCAGGGGGGTATGAAAAATCACAATATTTCAACAGATGTCTGACTTTATCCCCGAAACAATATAAAATAGGGCCATAGTTACTGTGGAATGTGAATAGGAAACAGTACCCCATTTTCAGTAACCTCAAGTGACCTCTATCCTAGATTGCAAAATCACGCCATTATTTGATGCAGAATATCTCTGAAACGGTACAAGATACAGATAGATTTACAATGAAATACTAATAGCAGCATACACATGCCCTACTCAAGGGTGTCATTTCAAATGACCGTGAGTGACTTAGCAAAATATTCAATGACATGAAGCGTCACACGGTCTCTGTATTGCCATGCGATGCTATGCATAGCATAGCGTAGCATATGCCATGGTGCACTGAACATCTGTCATGTTCGTGTATTTTATCAAAACGAGTAAACATATGATCAAACTTCTGTCATTTTCTGGTAAGCCCAAAGTCAAAAGACTCCATCATTGTTATTGTCAATAAGTTCAGTGACCTGCACTAATAAGTCATTGTAATCAGTCGTCAGTAGGCCTACTAAGCCCATCTTTCTAGTAGGGCTGTAAAATTAACACATCAGTTGGACGTGTTAACGTGTTAAAGAATTGACCGTGATTAAAAAAATTAACATCATTAAAAATTTCAACACTGGAAAACAATTACTCAAACCAGTAGTGCCAACAGTGAACACGAACATTCTGAAATCGAATGTTTCTCGGCATTAAATAACGCAAAATCGTCAAACTCAAAAGACTCCATCATTGTTATTGTCAATAAGTTCAGTGACCTGCACTAATAAGTCATTGTAATCAGTCGTCAGTAGGCCTACTAGGAGTAGACTAGCGTTCATCAGCAATCTCCTTCTTCTCATATGCGTGTCATGAACCATAATTGGTCAGCCACGAAACAGCGTCTTCATCCACAGAGTGTAGTGATAAGCCGCCATTCAGTTTTGTCATGGGACAGGATTCGACAATGTGGAACATCGTCTGGGTCTTGCCACAAGGACACAGACAGGGTGACCACTTGTCTGGAAAACCTGGAAATGTCAGGGAAGTTGAAAGCTGTCAGGGAATTGTCAAGGATTTTACTGAAAATCCGGGAATTGTCAGGGAAAAAATCTTGTTACGGAAAAGTTGCCTAAAACTGTTCATTGTAAACTGCATATTTGTGTCCATACAGGTATTTAGTAGGAGTCTCTTGTGTCTTAAATGTTAAGTATATGGTTTTGGATCATGTACTGTTGCATTCCTTCCTACCCCCACAACTGACAGTAACACTAGTATGGGCATGATATGAGTAACACTTAACATGCAGAGTGCCATGGGGGAGTGCCGCAAACTGTCAGGGAATCGTCAGGGAATTTCACATTGTTTGCAGAGTTGTCACCCTGCACAGATCAGTGTCTGTAAGTCGCCATTTCCTTCTGCAGGCACCGCAGTGTCCCTCTTCCGTGCGAAAACGGTTCAGCAGAAACCACTGTTGCCGAGGGAGGTCAAAACCCTGTTGCCGGATTGTGGGGTCGCACACTAGATGAGAATTGACCACCTGAGCCGACTTCCAGTTATGCCTCCATCGACTTTTGATGTCAACTGGTTGCAAGTCCAGCCACAACAGCTTGCTGGATGTCAGTCGTAGCACTGGTGGGTTAAGGATATCAGGCTACCTGCAAATACAGCACAAGCAAACTGAAAAAGTAACAAACAAAATGTGCATTAAAACCGCGATTAACGCGCGATTAAAAAAATTAATTGCGCGATTAACATGATTAAACAAATTAATCGCTTGACAGCTCTACCTTATAGTTTTTGCACACAATATATTAAGGTGAAATTCTGATGGGGTCCCACTTAAAGGGGACATCAAATGCAGGTGGAGTGAAAAATTGATGTTCGACCAATATCTTGCTTTATCTTGGAAACGATACAAGATAGGGCCATAGTTACTGTGGAATGCCAGTGGGAACTTCTATGCAGTCTATCGCACAATGCTATGTCCAATGACTTGAGTGACCCATAACCTAGATTTCAACTTCTTTGGCATGATTAAAGTCAATAATGGTACAAGATAGAGCTATACTACAATGGCAGGCCAGTAGTGAGCCTGTGTGATCTGTTGAATTGTGCCATTTTCAATGACCTTGAATGAACCCTAATGCAGATTTCAAGGGTACGCCATTATTTGATGTTGATTATGTCAGAACGATAGAGACATAGTTACCGTACATTTTAATACTAATAGGACCTTCCACACGGTGTAATTTTGAATTACAATAAGTGATATTCTTGACTGGAATTGGAAGTATGGGAGGCCATACGGACAGACCTGTATTATACATTGGCCGTCCTTTCACAGACTCGAGTAACTTAGCAAAATATTTGACACGGAGCATAGTGCGGCCTATCTGTGACAGCTGAGCTTCTTGTACAAGATAAATCTACATGTAGCTTTCCAGTTTCACACCACATTACACTATACACATTACATCAATAAATATCGTTCATCTTTGCTAATGGACGTATTTGTTCATAATATAATGCTTGGCATATTTTGCATCAATCACGAAGTGCTAACTGAATGTGTATGTGTGTGTTTGTGTTCAGTATTTCATTGGCAAGCCACAATCATGGGACCGGTAAGATGCAGTTCTCCTCAGTACATTACATTACATTACATAAAATAGTATTTAGTGTGCCCAAAATCACTAGGACCGCTAGATCTAATGTGCGGATCTAATGTCAGGTGGAAGACTTCCAGAGTCGGCTGCCAGCAGCGATGAAAGCACGATTGCCAATCACCAGTCTGGTTGTCGGAATGATGTAACGAGGGTATTTTTTTTATCAGCTGATACTGGTGTACATTTGCCAATGTACACATTCAATACTGACAGATGTGGATGTGTATGAATTATTGCGGCGATATATGCATTGTTTGCTAATGTCGGTCTGTCTGTTGTCTGTACTGTGGTATAAACGAAGTCCAGATATTCCTGTTGTCAGTAAGTGTATGTAGTTGCACTGTGCTATTAACGCATGTGGCGTGACATGAAAGTCGCCACAGATGACTGCCCCCTTCCAGAGTCAGCATGGTTGCTGGCCAGCTTTTTATCACGGTGATAATATTCTTGTGTTAATAACTGAACTCTTCATTTCTCAGATTTTTAACTTAATTGCTATTTTTTATTGCAGTTAAGTTAAAAATTGAATGTGGCCAGTCATGTTTTAAGACTTGCAAAATAAATTGTGTGCGTTAGCAGTTTGTTGATCAGCTGCTGTATACGTTGACATTATTTATGCATGTGAAGATTGCTGTTTTAAGTAGTGTAGTGTAGTGCAGTAGCTCATTAGCAGATGTGACATTTGGCATTGATGGTTGTTAGTAGCATAGTACTACAGTCACATCTCTGTATATCGAACTCGGTTAATTCGACACCTCGTTTATATAGAACTAAAGTCAAAAGTCCCGGCAGCTGACAATGATTAAGGAATGTAATTAACATAGGTTTTTTCGAACACGGCTATATCGAAATCTCGTTATAGCGAAGAGTCCATTAAGTCCGTGTCGGTTAAAGCAGCACCATATATATATCAAAGACAGTTGTCATTAGCAGACTAAATAGCCTCCAGTTTATGTTTGTAAGCATACATTTATGTAAACACGGAGTCCTACTGATAGGCCTACTGTCACTTGTCAGCTGCTCCGGGTGCAGACAGCTTACAGCACACACCACTGTTACTCATTAGCTCGGTTTATCAGTCATCTGCCAAGTCTCATGGTCGTAGAGGTGCCCATCTCACTCCCCCTAACTTCTGTGGCTGGCCCTTCCTGTCCATGGGACACTTAAGACAAGACGTGCTGTTTGTTCAGTGATATGGTGTAGTGTGCACTAATTGTGGCTAGTAAAAAGAGAAAAAATCCAAGCATAGATGAAAAGATCGATGGATTGTTGTCTGTGGAGTAGGGCGAGAAAAGTCTACCATAGCTAAAAGGTTGGGAATAATGTGACTGAAGATATGAACATTACCGTGCAAACTTTATATTTGTTTTCTCAGTATGACTGGAAATGGATAGGCCTGTTGTTCCCTGTGGTGTGCCATACTTTAACTGGATGACCAACTGCATCGACTCATACGGAACGGTTATGTCAAAACACGGATATTTCGAAGTTTATCCAGCGGTCCCCTGAACTTCAATATTTCGAGATTTGACTGTACATACATAGCCATATCACTGCACATTTACTGTAAGAAATGCTTATCAATGAATGCTTGTTGTAGCCACATCATGCTGCCATGAAACAAATTATTATGGAGAAGTTGTCATTATAGTTGTGGCAGAACTAGCTTTGATTGCTTCATTAAATATTATAGTCTTTTTACCGTACGATGCTATACATTTTACATAGCGCAGACTACGCTGTCGCAAGATGTCTGTCCATCTGTCTGTCCGCCCGTCACACGCCATTATTCTGTCGAAACGGCTAAACATGTCGTCAGATTTTTTCACCGTCAGATAGCCACACTATTCCACACTAAATAGTATGGCAATATTCTGATGGACCCCCCTAACGGTGGCATTGAATGCGGGGGTGTGAAAAAATTATGATTTTTCGATCAATATCTCGCTTTTTATCTTGGAAATTTTACAAGATATGACCATAGTTACTTGGATGCAAATAAGAAACCACACTTTTAAATTTTCAAACCATGCGATGCTTCGTGACATTAAATATTTTGCTAAGTCACTCAAGATCATTCGAAATGAATGGCTTTGAGTGACTTAGCAAAATATTTAATGACACGAAGCATCGCACGGTCAGTCTGCAACAGCTGAGCTTCTAGTATGTGCTTTCAGAAAGCTGATGAAACAGATCTGTGGTTGTTTTATTTTAGCCTGACAGTCCGTACCAGGGTGGAGTATTCTTCTTAACAATTCACTTTCCTACAGACTACCCGTTCAAGCCTCCAAAGGTATACAATGCATGACTGTTGCACAGGCTTTTGATACTTTCAGTAAAAGTGGTTGCAATTTTTAACAGTTAATTTTAATAAAATAGTGGTTAATTACTGTCGTTCAACTACACGTATTTTATTAAACAAAGCTGCAAAATTAGTAAACGGATTATCCTGCTGTTTGGGACTGGTTTGTAAATAATATCGAACTGTGTGATCATAATGAAAATATTCTGAGGTTAGTTGTTGTGAACTGTTTCAAAGTCACATCTGCAGAAAATTGTTATGAGCTGGTTAGTGACTTTTGTGTGGTTTTGTTTGTTAATTGCCATAAAACTTAGCAAAACTGTTGTGTAAATTACATTTTGATTATTGCGTGAAGTTGTGGTTTGTTATGAACAAAGCTTGTGATTTTCTGCAACCTATATTTCAAAAATGCAGCGGGATGCTGCGCGTCACTAAATCAGAGGAAAGCTGCAAAATTCTAAATAATTAGTCCGTGTTTCATTTGACTGAAGACGATGATGCAGTGCTGGTCTCTATCCTGTAACAAACACAAATTGCATGCTGAATTCTGAAATCTTTTGTGAAAGATCACAGCAGAGTCGAAACATTAACCCTATTTTTTATTAATTTAATGTGCCAGTCTAAAAAGTAAGTAAATCAAGTTTACAGGAAATAGTTTGTTGGTGTTTGGCAGCACTGTGCAGTGGCACCGAAAATGCCGAACTGAGTTTTCGGAAATGTCTTCGGTGAAAACTTGGTGGCATTAGCTGTGCGTTACTAAGTAAATTGCAAGTGATCTGCAGTGCCTGTTTTGTTGTTTTCACTGACCTCGAACTCGAATTGTGTGGCTGTTCAGCTTGCCTTCACAACAAGAATTTATCATCCGAACATAAACAGCAACGGCAGCATATGTCTAGATATATTGCGATCGCAATGGTCACCAGCGTTAACCATCAGTAAAGGTTTGTGTGCATTCTGCAACATACTGTATAGGATATGCCAATGTCGAGTTGTAAGTTGTGGTTAGGGCCACATACTCGTCAGTTATAATGTAATCAATATCAGTAGTCCCATACATGAATTGTTTATTTCTGGCCATTTTCCCGTTCTTATCTGTTTTCTCGTAAACATACTGTCTGCTACGCCTCATTGTTGGTGTCACTGTTTATTGGTTTTGACTTCTTTGGACATCACCTTGTTGTTAGCCACCAAATTCAAGTTGAAGTCTGTCCATACCAAACTTCAATTCTGAGTTAGGCTGAACTCTTCATTTTCTGCCACATAAAGTTCTTGTAGCTGCTTGTAGTACAGTACAGCTACGGTATGGTATTACGGCATTATTTTTTAAGACAGTTCCAGATCTCTGAAAGACAAAAACCAGTACAAAGGGAGATCAGATTAGCCGTAAATTGACTGACTAATTGTTCAAAGCCTGGTGATGTGAAACTTTGTTACTTGTTAAGCTTAGAATCACAAACATGTTTTTTTTTAAATTTACATCTAGCAAGCTAGCTTTAAGTAAAACTTGTCGACACGTTCACTTATGCTGCCTTTGTTTGTGTTGTCCTGTACTGCAGTCGCACAGCTCTTAACGTCACTGATGTTACAATTTTGTGCTGCTGTGTTTAGTTCTACTGTCCATCTGCTCGCTGCTCACCGACCCAAATCCCGACGATCCTCTTGTACCGGAGATCGCACGCATGTACAAGACGGACAAGGATCGGTACAATCAGCTGGCGAAGGACTGGACGCACAAGTACGCCATGTAGCCCGGAGTGTGCGGCCACTTGCTCACACTCTACTTCGTCAGCTTCTTCTAGCTGTATCCATCGTCTTTTTGTGGTCGACACACAGTTTATTATCTCTAGTACGTTGTGCGTGTTAATACTTGACTCGTGTGTGTTTGCCGCTTGGTGGGTGTGGCTGGTTGTCCTCTAGCATCTAGACATACTATTCACAGTTTATTGGTCATCTTCTGTAACATCTCTGCAGTTGATGTTAGGTAGGAGTTCTTTCCAAGCGTTTGTTCGATAGGTAATTCAAAGAATTGAATCAACAGTTGCAGAGACTGAACGATTACATGGTTTGCTCGGCATTATTGTAACAGTCATTTCCATCGAACTGTTTTAATTTAGTATTTCTCTCGTGTGTCTGTCTTGGTTGAGCTCCCTGCTGTTGTGGTGCACTCGTTTTTCGTTGTTTTCGGTGCTGATCCTGGAAAAGTGGTTTGTTTGCTGTCTTGTAAGCATGAAATATTGGCTGTATGTATACATTAGTTAGCTGGTCAGTTTTACACGCTATCTGTTGCACTGTTCCACTGACTTGTTACATGTCGTGTGCAAGATCTTGTGACAGAGGTCTTTGTGCAGATAATACTGTCTGATTCTGTGGAAATGATGTCCATTAAATTTTGATTTTATGTTACAGCAAGTGGAGTTTTTTTGATAGATGCCGTTAGCAGCCAAAGATGAAATTTATGCTTGCGGACGAGTTATTTCATTTGGTTAAAGGATGATGATACGGCTTCATTGTGTGCATTATAAGAAATAAATTTACCCAGTACTATTCTTCAGTAGATGCCAATTGCGAGAATGTGCTGTGAAGATAATGTGGATACTGGTTTTACACTGGTGATCTTATATATTTTACTCAGGAAATAATGAGAAGAATGTTTCAAATTAGTAACACTTCAGTAAAGAGAATTGTCTGAATTACATGTCTGTCAGTATATCGTGAGTTTTCTTACTGAGAAGATTTAAAGCTGCTCTAAGTTGTCTTGGTAATAAGTGTGCCAAAAATTGTTGCAAATGGACAATTCTAGTTCAACTTATCGTCGAATAACTTATCGTCGAATATGTAGTCACACATTGAGACCGTGTATTATACTAATTGAAAAAGCTGTGATGCAGACGAGTAGGCTTGCAGAAGTCTAACTGCGAAAGTTTCGCCAAAATGTCGCACTTAAAAAATTCTGCAAGCGTATACATCTGCATAACACCTTTCTCCTTAAGTATAATAATAATAATAATAAATATCTGAGACCTAGTTTGAGACCTGTGAGTTAGAGCGGTTTCGCTGAGCGAAAGGACTAATCCAGAAAGTGAAATGGGCCCATTGTGCAATTTGCTAGTTAAATACATAATTGCAGCAGTGATTATTTTAGTTAATATTATAGCCACGTTATTGAGATCAAACTGTTGCTGTATTCTTTACAGAATTCTAATAATTTGATGGTTTACTACATAATGTCCGTACTAACTAAAGAGATTATTCATGTTTTAAATTAGTTTTTATACTTTGATATCAAGACTGTCACATTTGTTCAACCATCATTCTGCTGTAAATTAAAAATATTTAACCCTTTATAGGCACATTAAAACCACAGTACAGTGGGCCATTATACAATGATTGGTACTCTAGCCATTGATGGGTGGGATGTTACATTTGGTACAGCGAGGAGGGGCCTGGGCGGGCTGGAGCCCCGCCCAGTCCCCTCCTTGCTGTACCAAATGTAACAGTCCACCCGTCAACGGCCAGTGTACCAACTTCATATTATTTGATGTGGCACTATAATTGCCTCTGGACTCTAAATGGTTTAAACAGAGAAGAGAGAACTCTAATACAGGTTAGACAGTGGAAGACTGACACAGTACCTACCTTGGTATGAGTGCAATTGCGGTGCCGTCTAGGGAATGAATATAAACAATATAAATATAAACAATTGTTTTTGCATTATGCACACGCGTCACCAACAGGAGGCACCATCTGACAAATGAGATGAAAGATAATCGCTGTTGACCTAACCTAAGAAAAGCACTGTCGGCTCAGACTCTGCTGACGCTACCCGTCGGGTGATCGCCACCAATTGCGATATGCAGTTTCAGGTACATACGTTCGTCTCTGTGGACATTTTCAGCTATATCTGTTCAGCAGTTTCAGGGGGGAAGGTAATCTGCGTCCCCGTCGCCCTCCCCGCGAGTACCTTGGCGAATACATCAGCTGAGGGAAACCAAAGATTCCACCTGCGGACCGAATCCTTATGGATCCCGGTCACAAAGCCAGGAAGAACCCCTCCGATAACGCCGACCTGGGCTTTCAAGCCGTAGGTCCGGCTCTGCGCAT
>Ga0209149_1002384_pt1 | contig 10508 bp, 6 predicted proteins | sample WorMetTyACAVOLI2_FD_187423 | JGI IMG/M metagenome (GOLD analysis project Ga0209149, IMG submission 187423) | Marine gutless worms symbiont microbial communities from Max Planck institute for Marine Microbiology, Germany - Olavius algarvensis... ...
CTTGACAGACCCCAAACCCAGATTTCAAGGTCAGGCCATTCTTTGACGCTGAATATCTCCAAAATGGCTGCAGATTCGGCCATAGTTACTATGGAAGGCGAATAGGAAATCGTACCCAGGCTTTCAAATGATACCACTTTCAATGATCTTCAGTGACCTCTAAACCACATTTGAAGGTCACAATAGTATTCAACGTCAAATAATTCGACTACTACTAAGTCGTGTATGATCTATTTAATGGTTCCGTTTCCAGTGACCTTGAGTGACCCTTAATCTAGATTTCAAGGTCACGGTGTAATATTTATGCCTATCGATGCCCTCAGCGTATTGTGTGCGCAGCTGACACGCGATCTGTTGGCGATAGCTAAGTTCTTGTTGTTCCCAGTGCTGCATTGTGATGTGTGATATACCAACCAGCGACGTTCGTTTCCTGAGAAATGTTTTCTAGCGCCGCTGCCTTTTTACACTGTCGCTGAAGTCTTTGGTCGATATGTCATGTAAACAGGCATGTTTTTCTCACAATTCTATTAACTTTTCTTCAATTTCTTCACTCCAAAATTCCATCTCTCAGCAAACGCGTCAAAACACGTCATATATGACGTCATGACTTACAAACTGAGTCAACTGGGTCACGACGTTCAGAACTGATCGGTGACAGTTGTTTACGCTGTGAACGTGTCGACAACTCGAGTTGAGTTGAGTTGCGACGGCGTCGCTATAGACACTTCGCCGACGCAACTCAACTCAACTCAACGTTGAATTGAGTTGAGTTGAGTTGTGTCGCTATAAACCCCCTTAAAATTTCACTGATACCAAACAATCGGCTACTGAGTTATGACCAAACGTTTTTCGGCCGTCCGCCATCTTGTATTTTAAAATTTTTTACATTTGGTCACGTGACTGTGATCGAATTCCAAATCTGCTGTTGTATAATTTTCATTAAAATTATATGATTTTTATCGCGCGTCAGTGTGCTGACGCGCGATATTGACATAGCAAATCTGTCTATCTGTCCGTCTGTTACGTTCCGGTATCAGATGAAAACGGCTCAACATGTCGTTATAGTTTTTTTCACCATACGGTAGCCCAATCATTCTAGTTTTACCAGCGTCAAACATTTTCACAAAATTCCGACGGGGTAACCCCCTGCGGTGGCGATAAATACAGGTGTGGTATGAAAATTTCGCGATTTTCTACCAATAAGTCGCTATATCTCGCAAACGATACAAAATATCCCATAGTTACCATGGAAGGCGAATAGAAACTTGTATACGCCTACGGTCTATCAAATGGTGCCATTTCCAATGACCTTGAATGCCCTAACCCTGTTTTCAAGGTCACACCACTCTAAATATCTCACAAACGGCTACATATACGGTCATAGTTACTATAGAAGGCGAATAGGAAACTGCATCCAAGCTTTCGAATAGCACCAGCTTCAATGACATTGAGTGATCTCTAACTCCGATTTCAAGGTCATGATATTATTTAACGTCAAATAACTCGACAATGGTACAAGATAGAGCTATATTTACAATAGCCGACCAATAGAAAGTTGCATATTGTCTATCGAACGGCGCCATTTTCAATGACCTTGAACGACCCGTAACCTGGTTTTCAAGGTCACGCCATTCTTTGACACTGAATATCTCACAAACGGCTACAAATACGGTCATAGTTACTACAGAAGGCGAATAGGAAACGCACCCATTGCAAGCTTTCGAATGGCACTAATTTCTTACGTTTTCTGATAAAAAGTCCTGCAATACCTCAACATCTTTACAAAACAGCGCGGTTTGTCAGCGATAGCTGAGCTTCTTGTAGTAATTAGTCGTCGTAAAATGTGATAAATACAGTAGTCGCTGCGCAGTTCAGAGGCCAGAGTTGGAAACTACCGCACAACTGTAATTGTGCGACACGATGTATTTGATGCAACTATTATAGGCCTGTATAGCACAATTTGAATCCATCTTAACGATGTCGTTATGCGGAACTCCGAAGCGTGTAAATAACTGACAGGTAGATGTGCATCAGCGGCTAATGAGTCTCGAGTTCGCTGTAGTCATGGCTATCCGGTAATTGGTCATTTCTCGCCTCAGAGAACTCGTCCAGCATTCGTGTCAAGCGAATTCCCGCAGCTCTGCTCTGAACTGAACTAATTATACACTTGTGGTACTTGTGCAGACCAGTGTGTAATACTTCTTTTGTTGTACGGCAGTACGTGCTTCATTTTTACCGCGCGACGCGTATGCATAGCGCGGACTATGCTGTTGCAAAATGTCTGTCCGTCTGTCTGTCTGTCTGTCCGTCACACGCCGGTATTGAGTCTAAACGGTTATAGATATCCTCAAAGTTTTTTACACTGTCGGATAGCCCCACCATTCTAGTTTTCCCATACCAAACGGGATATCAATATTCCGACGGGAACCCCCCTAACGGGGGCGTCGAATGCAAGGGGGTTTGAAAAATCACGATTTTCGACCAATATCGGGGTTTATCTCGGAACTGATGCAAGATAGAGCCATAGTTACTATGGAAGGCGAATAGGAAACCGCACCCAAACTTTCGAATGGTACAACTTTCGAATGGTACAAGTTTCAATGACCTTGAGTGACATCTAACCCAGATTTCAAGGTCACGATATCATACGTCATATAACTCAAAAACGGTACCAGATAGAGCTACATTTACAATGGCGGACCACTAGAAAGTCGTATATGGTCTATCGAACGGCGCCATTATCAAGGACCTTGAACAATCCCAAACCCAGTTTTCAAGGTCACGCTAGGTCACGCTATGCTGAATATCTCAAACGGTTAAAGATACAGCCATAGTTACTATGGAAAGCGAATAGGAAACCACCCCCACGCTTTCGAATGGTACCCGTATGAATGACCTTGAATGACCTCTAACCCAGATTTCAAGGTCACGATATTATTCAACATCAAATAACTCTAAAACGGTACCAGACAGAGCAATATTTACAATGGCGGACCAATAGAAAGTTGTGTGTGATCTATCGAACGGCGCCATTGTCAATGACCTTGAACCACCACTACCCCAGTTTCAAGGTCACGCCATTCTTTGACGTTGAATGACTCATAAACGGTTAAAGATACGGCTGTAGTTACTATGGAAGGCGAATAGGAAACCGCACCCAAGCTTTCGAATGGACTGCCTCACGATAACGGGACTGGACCGGACCTATCACGCTCATCATTTTTACCGCGCGATGCGATGCATAAGCGCGGTCTTTGCTGTCATGCAGTGTCCGTCCGTCCGTCTGTCTGTTCGTCTGTCACGTTTGTGGATCACGTCAAAACGAATAAACATATGTTTGAATTTTTTTTTCACCATCGGGTAGCCACACCATTCTAGTGTATAAATGCTATACAGACACGAAGCATCGCGCGGCGTCTTTGCGACAGCAGACCTTCTTGTATTTTTAGTTTTGCATTAATTTTTTGTTTATTCCGTGTGGTAGACTAAGATGGCTACCCGTCAACTTTTTACTGCACGTTAAATACACACTGTCGTATCCTATGGTACCGGTTTGAATGACCTTACGTGACATCTAACCCAGATTTCAAGGTCATGATATCATTCAACGTCAAATAACTCAAAAACAGTACCAGATGGAGCTATATTTACAATGGCGGACCAATAGAAAGTCGTATGTGGTCTATCGAACGGCGCCATTTTCAATGACCTTGAACGACCCCTGCCTTCAGTTTCAAGGTCGCGCCATTATTTTACGCTGAATATCTCATAAACGGTTTGACATACAGACATAGTTTCAATGAAATACTAATAGGGACTTACACACGCCCTACTCAACAGTGTCATTTCGAATGATCTTGAGTGATCTTGAGTCACTTAGCAAAATATTCAATGACACGAAGCGACGAGCGGTCTCTCTGCGACAGCTGAGCTCCTTGTTGTCGCGCGTTAGCACAGCAATGCTGACGCGCGTCATCCATATAGGATTAAGACGGGGTCATCCCCTATGAGGGCGCTAAATACAGGTGAGGTATAAAAATTTCCCGATTTTCGACCAATAACTCGCTATATCTCGCAAACGATTCAAAATAACGCCATAGTTACTATGGAACGTTAATAGGAAGTCGTATGCGATCTGTCGAATGGTGCCATTTCCAATGACCTCGAGTGACACATACCCCAGATTTCAAGGTCACTGTGTTATATGACTGAATTCGACGTATTGTATGCGCAGCTGACATGATCTTTGACGCTGAATGTCTCACAAACGGTTATAGATACGGCCATAGTTACTATAGAAGGCGAATAGGAAACCGCACCAAAGCTTTCGAGTGGCACCAGTTTCAATGACCTTGAGTGACTTGTAAGCCAGGTTTCAAGTCACGATATTATTCAACGTCAAATAACCAACGAAAATGGTACAAGATAGAGCTATAGTTACAATGGCGGACCAATAGAAGGTCATACATGGTTTATCGAACCGCGCCATTTTCTATGACCTTGAACGACCCCAAACACAGATTTCAAGGTCAGACAATTCTTTGACACTGAATATCTCCGAAATGGCTAAAGATACGGCCATAGTTACTATGGAAGGTGAATAAGAAACCGTACCAAAGGTTTCGAATAGTACCATTTTCAATAACGTCGAGTGACCTCTAAACCACATTTCAAGGTCACGATAATATTCAGCGTCAAATAACTCGACTAATAGTAAGTCGTGTATGATCTATCCAATGATTCCGTTTACAGTAACCTTGAGTGATAATTAACCTAGATTTCAAGATCACGGGGTTCGGTTTGCCCTCGACGTATTTGTGCGCAGCTGACGCGCGATTTGTTTGCGATGGCGAAGTTCTTGTCTATTTCAAAACTGCTAATGTTGGTTTCAATATTATTCTTTTAATTTGTAATTTATTTCAGTACAAATTTACGCGTAGGCCTACCCGTTCTTGATTTCTACTACGGTTCATTTACTTAGTATACGTTCCGCTATCGAGATTACTTTTCCGTCTGTCTGTCTGTCCGTACGTCTGTCTGTCTGTAACGCGCTTGAGCTGTGAGTTACACAGCGGACTTTCGCCGAATCTATTTAACCACATGCTAGGCCAGTGATCTGGCTCGGTTGTGAAAAAACAGCGCGAAAATATTCATCACGGTCTTCCCCAGGGACGATTGTTATGCAGAATGGGTATGAATCGCCATTTTCAACGAATATTTCACTATCTCGGAAACTACACAAGATATGGCCATAGACAAATAGGAACTCGTATGCGATCTATCCAATTCTGCCACTTTCAATTAATAACCTTGAATGTTCCTTAAGCCAAATTTTAATGGCACGCCATTATTCGAAGTAGAATATTTCATAAACGGTACAAGATACAGACATGATTACCATAGAATACTAATAGGAACTAACACACGCCCTACTCACGGGTGTAAAATTTTAATGACCTTGAATAACTTTGAGTGTCAGCAATATTTTCAACTACACGAAGCATCGCGCGGCCTTTCTGCGACAATGAGCTTCTTGTTTTTCTATGAATGGTACTTGGACTTTTTAATATTGCATAATTGTTACAATTACTATATGGTCTGTCAAATGTGTGAAAAACGTGTGCAAAATAAAAACTGATAATTGATTGATCTGTGCAGATCTGTGATTCAAATAATTAGGCCTATTCGCTACATAAACAGTGCTACAGTGAGTGTTCTAAGTAATTTGACGACGAACTGGTAGTCCTAAAGGTAAAGGTCTGGGCACTTGCTATAGCGCCACTTACATGAGTCAGATTCGTGACCAGCAGCCCTCTACAATCTCGAAATTGGCAGCTGATTTGGCATGAGCCAGTGGTGCCGCAGCGCATTATGTGGCCATCCATTGCCCGCGCTAACGGACAACTGGACCCATGGTGCAGCTAGCAGACACACCATCGCCCAATCAGCCACACTAGGCCTTCACCCCGTAGCCGTAGCTACTACTCATTTCCCGTCCCGCTGAGGGTAGGAGGCTGAGTTGCCCTGAGCACACAGTAGGTTAGCAATGACTAGTAATGACTCTAATGCAAGCTTCACACTGCTACGACAAACGGTTTACGCCATGGCACGCAATTTGGTGTGCCAATGAGGGACGTGACAGTGTGCGTGGGGACGCGTGGCGATGCGTGTCAGGTGAAGTAATGCGTGCCGTGTCGTGGCAAAAATGTTTTCCAAAGTGTCACGCCTTGTCACGACGAAATTGTTAAGTGCACATGCGTGATATTGGGTGTCACGCATTTCGTGAACAGTTCGTAACTTATGCACGACAGACGGCACGACATGCCACAACATGGCGCAAACCATGCGACACCTTGCCGTCTTGACAGACTGCGTGCCACTAAAATGGCACGACTTGGCACACCGTATTGCGGGGCATTGCGGGAACAAAATTCGTGCCGGTATGAGGCTTGCCTAAGTAGTGGGCATGCGTTTAGTGGTCTACTGCGTGTGCGTTTGGTTGTTTAAGGAGGCGGCGGGCGAGCTACGCTGAGCACCTAGAGACGAGGGCTACAATAAGAACCGCCGTCATTGTGGCCGTTCTGTGCGGAACGTGGCTCGGCTTCTTTACCATCTACGTCATTGACGGCTGGTGTACGTTGTGTGGGGTCCCGCGCAGACTCTACGCGTTCTTCTTCTGGCTAGGATACGTCAACTCAGCTGTCAACCCGATCCTCTACACGGTCTTCAAGGCAGACTTTCGTGAGGCGTTCCACCGGCTGCTCTGTCGTCATCGACGTTGTCGGCCGCCGACGGGCGTGGAGTTGGAGGGGCGTCAGCGACGGCGACGAGGCTACTCGGAACCGGCACTGCAACCCTGGCGTCCAGGCGTCACCTGGCAGCCGCGTTACTGAACGTCGAACTCGACTGCTTCGTCCTACACGATACTTGCAGCACGGACACATACAGCCTATGAGAGGGGGGAGGGCACGAGCTGTGAAAATGTGGAAAACCGGGGCACTGCAGGGTGACCCCTGAGGTCTCCCCGACAAAATTAAAACATTACGTTAAAAGCATCTATTAATTTGACCTTTAAAATTCAGAAGAGTTGGCGATTTTAGGGTCTTATGTCTTCTCCTAATCTGAATCTAGACGACAACGAGAATTAAGACAAGAAACTCATTAGTAGATGAGATAGACGAACATGACCGCCTGAACCACGCCATCGTTGTAAAACTTTACCACCCCTAGACCCAATTTCCCTGTAACGTTCGCCTATCTCATCGGCGAATCGCGACTTTTTCGGCGCATCGTGACACTCAAAATCGTTCAAGGTCATTGAAAATTGCGCCGATCGATAGATCATTATTCGACTTCATATTGGTCTGCCATTGTAAGTATAGCTTTATCTTGTACCATTTTCGAGTTATTTGACGTTGAATATCGTGACCTGGAAATCTAGGTTAGGGGTCACTGAAGTTCATTAGAAGTGGCAACATTCAATAGATAGCCCACCGGGTCCTATGGCTCCTTCATTGTAACTATCGCCGTGTCTTGTATCGTTTTCGATATAAAGCGAGATATTGGTTGAAAACGCCAATTATTCATACTCCCATTTCATTTCACTTGCACAATCACCTAGAACCTCCTTGAGTTACCCCCAAAATTTTAATACAAACTGTTCGAGTTCCTAGGCTACTACACGGTATAAAAATATTTCCGAAAAGTTCAACCCTCTAAGTAGGGCGCACCAACGTTACACGGACGGCTCGTGCCATAAGGCGAACGTAACGTACTGTAGTAACAATGACAATGCTGTCGCTAGTTGAACTGTACGTGTACTGTGTGCTTCGGATGACATCTGCCAAGCGGCGTGTAGTCAACATATCTATCAAGACTTGCCTTTTTGTTTGAAAGAACATGGAAAACAAAACCAGAGAACTATCAAAGAAACAACTAACAAGCAAGTGAATTAGAGATAAAAACTAAAAATTAAATATATTTTACATTTTCAGTTTTCTGCAGCTGTTTTTGTTTGTTCTCGTATTATTTTTTATTGTGTTTAAGACTGTTTTCTAGTTTCTGAACCGCAGGCCATTTTGGACAAATCTTTAATTTATTCAAGTCAGTAGGCTAAATTTCATTTGACCGTTAACACTAGTCAAGTAAGTAAGTAAAATACATGATTTATAAAGCACCGTAGTAAAGTTAGAATCGAGGCGCATGTGGATTAGGTGTCAGAGGGCGGAGAACGCAGAACTGAAATGCTGTTTTTTTTAGGTGGTTCCGAGAACTAGCAAGTGATGAACAATCACCGATATTCCGTGGGAGCGAGTTCCAGGTGGTGGGACCAGAAATGCGAAAAGCACGTGAGCCGAGTGATAGATTATTTATGGCGCGGAACTGTAAGTAGCGGCGGAGGAACGCATGGTTCGAGGAGGATTATAGTCGTGGAGGACGACCAGAGCACAGCGCTTTGAGTGTATTGTAGAGTTTAAAACTGATGCAGGAGTCAGTGTAAATGCTGAAGCAGTGCATTAGTTGACATTAGGCTTATAGAAATGAGGAGTTCTGCGGAACTGTTATCCTAGCAAGAGCATTCTGCACTCGTTGGAGTCATGAACGATACTTCAATGGGCAACCAAACAGAATAGAGTTAAAATAAAGTAAAGACGGCTATAAACTAAGGCAGTTGCAACAGAAAGATCAGTACTGTCGTCCAGAGAGCTACGTATCTGACAAAATGAGCGGATGTGGTAGAAGCACGACTTAGAGACAGCCTTCCATGGTGAGACTGAAATCTACAGTTGTATCAAGTATCTTGACGTGGTCAGCTAGTGAGATTTCAGCGCCTGAACGTTGAAGGATTTTAGATTTGGTCAGAGACTTCTGCCGCTGATGCGTTAATCCGTGTGATTTCTGCCGTGCGACTGCCGCCTAGCCCCGCTGCAAGCGCAGCCTACGCCGTTTTGCGGCGTCCGTCTGTCCGGTGTCTGTCACGTTAGTGTACTGCGTTGAAACGATTTTTTTCACCATCTCATAGACCCACCATTCTAGTTTTTCCGTACCAAACCTTACGGCAATATTCCGACGGGGACCCGGGGGTCCAAAAGCCACAACGTCCATTTTTTGAGTGAAAATTCAGACTCTGCCGTCTTTGGACGGCCACTGCACGAGGAGGAATTCTGGGAAGGCTACTCTCACATCCACGTTTGGTGAAATGCGGTTCGGGGGCATGTTTATGTTTTGCATTTTGGCCGATGGCTCACAGCACTTAGTTGGGCTGGCAATATCTAGAAAACGCCAACACGTACAGAATTAGAGTTCACAGAAACCCGAGGCCTAGAGATAAAACAGTCTAGAGAACGTAATAATAAAATCGTAAAGAAATGTGTGACTGATATAATTATGTCTTTATACAGCAAACGAACAATAAAACTGGCTTCAGCTAAGACCAATAATCAATCATTTGCTCACTCAAAGAGTTACCACTTAAAAAATTACCATAAACTAAAAGTTATAAAATGTCACTAAATGTTACAATAAAACAGTAAACGAACAGAGAAATAAAAACAAAAAATCTACGTAAATGCCTGAAGAAACATAAAAGTTTTTAGTTGTATAGTTAACAACAAAACTACAGTGTATCCCCAAAAAACCAGACTGCTACGATTAATACGACACGACTTCACCAATTCACAATATTTACTATTATTTTTGGTAGAGATAGACCTTAATTCAATTATTAAGTTGGCTTAGAACTAGCTGCGCAATTTCCATAACAGCAGCCACTTGACAGAGTGTATCACAAAAATACTGGATCTTTAGGAATACGATATTTTGGCATAACTAGATAAAACGTACGTTAATTTAAATGAAATTTCACAGATAAGCTATGTTCGGTATTCTTAATTAAACCTCAATATTAGTAGTCAATTGTTTTTACAGCAGTCTACCAGCTGTAATGGTTACCATAGCAATCCTCAAGGATGTCATTCCACAGTTGATGCTGTCTTATGAACAGAAAAGTTATAAAACCTTTTAAACAGTGGTTCTATAATAATAATAATAATACAGCATTTGTATAGCGCCATAATGTCCTATGCGGATACAGAGGCGCTTGAACTTATGGGAACAACGTGCAGTGTCAAAAGTTACAAGTGTTCGAAGTGCAGTCTTTCGGCCTTGACACAGGCCCACAATCGTTTTGCTACTAGTTTATTGCACTGTTAATAATATGCCGTTTGAAGTCGACCCAAAAATTCACTGTTCGTGTGTCAAGTCGCTACTGTTACTACAGCAACCACGCAGCTGGTTCTAAGCCAATTTTAAAACTTTTTATCACATCAATTGTGAATTGAATAAGGTCTCTCTGTACGAAAAATAATTAGTAAATGTTGCGAATTGGTGAAGTTGTGTCATATTATTTTTAGTCCAGTGGCACAGACCAATTTTTTCTCAAAACCTTGCAATGTCGGGTAACAATCGTTTCTGTGCATTTTTGAGTACTCCAGACCATATAATTCAAG
>Ga0209149_1002385_pt1 | contig 10506 bp, 5 predicted proteins | sample WorMetTyACAVOLI2_FD_187423 | JGI IMG/M metagenome (GOLD analysis project Ga0209149, IMG submission 187423) | Marine gutless worms symbiont microbial communities from Max Planck institute for Marine Microbiology, Germany - Olavius algarvensis... ...
TTGTCAGTCCTATCAAGGTACTGTTGAGTTAATGCGTGTCGACTGCCTCCTGTGATACACTATGACACAATATTGTATGTCGTGGTACGTCGAGTAGGCTTTGTTAAATGCCACGAATGATGCACAGCATGTAATCGCCCGACCCTGGCGTGTCCGCGAATAATTGCCGCGGCAATAGCTTTTGAAGTCGCGCTGCAGTGTCTTTATCACGTCACAACTATACCCGCGTCTGTCTGCATTGTCAGTCCTATCAAGGTACTGTTGAGTTAACGTGTGTCGACTGCCTCCTGTGATACGCTGTGACACAATACTAATGCTATTTCGATCAACGTCACCATTCGTAGACCGTGCGTTGCCGCAGCCGGTCCGTCTGTCAGTCAGTGATCTCCCTCCCCCAAGCAGTCCAGGCTTTACAGCAGAGCTTAATGGACGTCACAACTATACCCGCATCTGTCTGCTTTGTCAGTCTTATCAAGGTACTGTTGAGTTAACGCGTGTTGACTGCCTCCTGTGATACGCTATGGCACAATACTGATGCTATTTCGATCAACATCACCATTAGGAGACCGTGTGTCGCCGCCGCCGGTCCGTCTGTCAGTCAGCGATCTCCCTCCCCCCAAGCAGTCCAGTCCACGTGTGCTGTGGCACATTTATACAATGCGGCGGCGATTCAGCGACCGATCTGCAGGCGATTCGGTACCGAGCCCAAGCCAATTGGATCGGGCCCGAACCAGGGATCGGGTAGGTTCGGGTATTATTTCGGGTACTTAACTACCTGGGTTCGGGTAGTAAATTCGGGTCCCTTGTATGTTGTGGTCCAGTTGTAAATTGGCCGGCGCGGACACAGTGCACGCGTTTATTTACGTCCGTCGAGTAGGCTTTGTTAAATGCCACGAATGATGCATAGCATGTAATCGCCCGACCCTGGCATGTCTGCGAATAATTGCTGCGGCAATAGCTTTTGAAGTCGCGCTGCATTGTCTTTATGATGTGCTGCGGCGCATTTATACAATGCAGGGGCGATTCGGCGACCGATCTGCAGGCGGTTCGGTACCGAGCCAGAGCCAACTGGATCAGGCCCGAACCAGGGATTGGGTAGGTTCGGGTATTATTTCGGGTACTTAACTACCCGGGTTCGGGTAGTAAATTCGGGTGCCGGGAACCCGGGTACCCGTTAACATCCATATTTCTAGCCCAGCAGCTTTATTATAGGCGCTATAATAAATTTGAATTGATCCTAGTTTACTATTTTTTCATGTACAGCATCATTCATTATTCCCTACGATTTCGAGGTAGAGACATGCGACATGACGTCTTTGTAGGCCTAAATCCAAGTCACTAAATGCTAATGTGCATCAAATTCCCATAAATAAACTACAGTTGGGTTTAGCGGGGCTAGCAAAACAACAAAACAAGGAAGGACAAGTGCTGAATCGCTAACAGTAGCTTAGATAATTAGTTACATTTCAGTGGTTCACATCCTACGACGACGCCTGCTGTGCCAGTTGTCCATTGCGCCTCACACATTCCAGCCTCGCAGATTACCCAGCGCCTTGCATTGATACCTCGCACCGTACCTCGCATTTTACCACCTCGCAGACTTGCACCTCGCACTTTACCCCCGCCCGGGGCGAAACGTCCACTGTAGTGGGCGAAACGTCCTGGGAGCGAAATGTCAAAGGGGCGACACGTCCTGTTATCCACTCAACATGTAACCGTCTTTAGTCGTTGTCTTTAGCTGTCTTTAGTTGACTTTTAGTCATCTTTCGCCATCTTTAGTATAATTGCAACTCAACTTTGCTACGACTTCCAGTGACAATTACAGATACTCAGCTGACCTAACGTGCTGTGATTTGTTGCTGAATCTGTGATGATGAATTGTGCTGGTAAACAGATGGAGTGCTGGAAGTCAGCTCTGCTCGAAGCAAACTAGATGGGGTGCTGCAGACTTTAGTTGAGAAGAAGGACGAAGGGTAGATTCGATGAATATTTGTTATTTATTGCTAATTTACGATGCAGTACACAATGCCATGATGGTTGTATTGTACGCATGTATTCATGCATCTATGGTACGTTCACAGCCGAAGCCGAAAATAGTCCGCTGTATGACCGGCAGCACCAAGGTCCATAGAGTATCGACCGTGGGCAGCACGGAATACGGCAAGCCAACCCTCGATTTGCAGGTTGCATTATCCGCACTAGTGACGTAAATCCCTTTAAAATACGCTGTAATTTACAAATCACCAAGGCGACCGTAAATGAAACGCAATGATGGCATGTTATTAATGACATAACTAATGAATGTGAAGTTACCATCAGCCATTTGTGTCGTTTCGAAATAAGTGGTCAGAAAAATCTTCATGTCACGATCGATTACATCAATTAGTTTGCGCTGGCGCTTATGAAGGACTCGGTTCGCTATAGGTGATTGCCGTGGCAACGTACATTCAACAAAAATGTAAACAAAAGCCAATAACTCATGAGCGTTTAAGCGTAATATGACAGAAAATCACTCAAAATGGAAATACATCAAACAGAGTCGATCCAGTTCAGTTCAGTTCAGTCGGTCTGACTGAATTTAAGAACACACCCCATCGACAGACTCGCTTACTGTCGTAATCCACAATAAAGGAGAGTCCATGGTTTCTGTGTAAAAAATCGTTAAAAATCGCACGTAAATAAGCAATAATAATAGAAACGGTCTCTTGCCCATGCAATACGTGTTTTTGATTCACTCTCGCACTGGATGTAAGAGCATATCAAAAACATGTATTGCATGGGCAAGAGACCGTTTCTATATTTACACTGTTTTATTACAGTTTATGGTACTTTACATATATTAACTGTTTTACCAGTGTTTTGTAGTGTGCACTGCCTGTATCATACTTGATTTTTTTGGCATTTAAGCAAAATTTTGTCATTGGGTTTATTTTTATTCAATAATTTTATTTTGTCTTTGAGCCAGGCTTTCTTTTATCTCATTCTGGAAATAGGTAGTGCTACCCCAAGCTCTGATTAAAGCGGTAAAAAGGCGGATTCGCGAATATGATGAAACCATCCCCGATCACGGTTTCGCTGTCGAAACCGAAAAAAAGATGGCGGATTCCACTTAGTTACATGTTCAGGAATTTGGTTTTTTTTTGAGAATATCAAAGTCTTTACTAATCACCTAGTGCTGTGACGGTTTCAATTTTTAAAAACTCAGTTCAGTTTCGGTTTTCAAAACCCAAAAAACGCCGTTCGGTTCGGTTTTGGTTCGGTTTAATTAAGTAAGTAAATGACAGCACTTCACCCACGGCAGTGGACAACAATGAGTATTCTATTGTGCACGATGGCGGCGGCCTTTAATCTATGCTCCCGCTCAGCACTATACAGCGCCATGACTCACACCACTCGCTAAATGTACACGATATTTACAGGGAGAACATAAAGACAAACATCACACTGCACGTGGCTGGTGGATGTGAAAAGCACTGGTCACGCAGGTGGTATTGGCTTGTTCTTTCATGGAGGGAGAAGAGTAGACGCGGTGTGAGGCGGGAGACAGTGGTCGTTGGACCATGACGCTGTTAATTATCTAACATACTTCCAGGTGATTGCCACATCAACCCGTCACACATGCGCTTGCTGACACTGGCGTCAAGTTCTCCCTCCATAATAAGTTCATTTGTTTAACGCCGACGCTTTGATAATTATATCCTGGACCAGCGTTGATCGTCGAATTTCACAAAATGCTCATCCATCATGAAACAAGAACTTAGCTATCGTCCGTTGACGTAGGCCTACATGTGTCAAACGTCAAAACAGAGCCGCCACCATCAGAATGCAGAAAACGGATTCCAAGCTGTCGTACACAACGCAACGGGCGCACACGAAAAACGCAACGCACGCAAGGATAGAATCTATTGCACGCGTTGTGTTTTTCACGTGCATGCGTTACATTTCTTTTTTTTGATTGCGTTGTAAGCCGTGCATCCGTTGCGTTGCATGTGTTGCATACGACAGCTTGGAAAGCGCATGTAGGCCTATGAAAACGGACTTAAAGATCGATTTGCAAACTGCCGTACCGACGCAACGCACGCAGGTTATGCAACGTAGATCACCGCAGATCAAACAAGAAGTGTGACCCCCAGATTTAGCCGACATGGTATGGCCCCACCGGCCGCTAATGACACAGGTACAGCATTGGGCCAAGATGGCTCAGACTGATCACGTGACCTTGCGACCTTGACCTTTGACCTTGGAGGTCATACGGCTGTGGATGATGTGGGTCGTCGTCCTTCATCTGTGTACCAACTTTGAAGTTCGTAGGCCTTGCCGTTCGAAAGATATGGCGCACGATGTGTGTCAGCATTAGTGGGCCTGGTGACCTTGACCTTTGACCTTGAAGCTTGTATGCGAGTCGCATCAAAGGACCTTCATTCTGAATTTGGGCACGCTAGGTCTTTGGGTTCTCGAGTTATTCGCTATGTACGGGACGGACGGACGGACGGACAGACAGACAAAAGGAAACGTTATTGCCCCCTTCCTACGGGCGGGGCATAGAAACCGCAACGCATGCAATGCACGCACACGAAAAACGCAACCCACGCAAGGATAGGATCGGTTGCGTGCATGCGTTGCGTATTTCTGTTTTTTTATTGCGTCGCTGGCCGTGCCTGCGTTGCGTGTGTTGCGTACGACAGCTTGGAACTCGCATGTAGGCCTATGAGTAGGCCTATGTGACATACAGCTAATACATTTCTCTGATGAGTCATATGCAACGTAGTAACGTGGGTCCATTGTGGCCAGTAATTAAGCTGCAGGAGACTCCACTTCAGACCGTCAGACGGCGGCAGCAGGAGTCAGGCATGGCCGCTAATTACGTTATTGTTGCGAACTTTTGTGATCGGGCCTGGCCATTTTTGAAATTCCAGAAAAAAACCGTCACGTAGCCACCAGAAAATTGCGGTTTCGGTTCGGTTTGGTCCCGCCTTAAAACCGGCGGTTTTCAGTTTCGGTTTGAAACCATCACAGCACTAGAACCATCCCGTATGCCAACAAGAAATGGGTAGCTTGTAGCAACACTGAAGCAATTTTTAATGATCATGAAGCATAGCACATGTATATGTGACAGTACACAGAGGCGGTCACTTATACGAAACTGTAGAGTAAACATTGTCAGTGTTCAATACAAACCAGTTGTTGATCACGCAGTAGCAGCAGTACGGTACTCACAATGTCACACAGCCTACTTCAACTCAATAATCAATTGTTTCCACTTAGCATACACAGGACAGTAGTCACTATCATTGCTGAAGCCATCAAATTGTTGAGAGTAGGGTTTCGGATGTGAGACCTGAATTGTATTTGCAAACTGAAATCCCATTCGCTAGTAGGTCTAACCGGAATGACTAAAGCAACAGAAGCCTGTTTGACAGTGTCTAGATGCTGCTCTGCATACTGTGCTATAGTGTAGTTATAAAAGGTTTGCAGAAATCTCGCATTGTGAAAAATAGCGGTGAATATATACACAGGTGGGTGTGACCTGCAAGTTAGCAACCAGGCATTTTATTCCATTATGGGCCTGCACCTTGTACCAATTTTTAGTTCCTAGCACTTCACGCAATTACCCATGATGAAAATGCATAGTGATATGCATTGTCAACCATAAAAATGCATAATTTTTCTACCTCATCGGGTGAAAATGCATAGTACACATCTTAAAAAATTCCTGCTTTTAAGTCATACTTGTGCGTAATTTTTGTACTGCAGTTTTCTTTGGGACTTCATTGAGTCTTTATTGATACAGAGCGGAAAAGACTTTGTGTGCCAAGTATTTGTTGTAATATAAATATTTAAATTGATTAACAAAGTTTAGGTAAATTGTGAACAAGTGAATAAGTCGATAAACATCAGTAAGTAAAGGTAATTTCGCAACATACTGCACTAACGCATGTTATATTTGCAGCATCTCTGTTGAGGCGGCAAAAGAACCACCAAGACTCGAGACAGATGATGAGTATGCTATGCAGCCTTTGTTAGTTTTTCGTTTATAATATTATTATGTGCTTAAGTGCCAATTAGGGATGTGACGTAGCTTATGAAAATCTGCATCAATTAAATTTGGATTTCAGCATAAAATCCTTGAGGATGCAAATGTAGATTTCAGTGCATATTAACGTGTAATATATTTTTTTTATATTGTGCAACAATGTGCATTCATATACGAATTAAGAGAAATGGGCTTTTGTTGTCATTTCATTGATTGCACTGTAATGATATGTGGTGAAGAAATCTGTCAGCAAGCTCCTCATTTCTGTCTCAGATTGTTTTAGGCGCAAGTTTTTCGGTGAAATGTGTAGGAAAATCTGATGTGGCAAAAATCCAAATTTGGCTAGGGCCGTCAGCCTGGTATCAGATGAGTTTCCGTCCATTCTTATAACAACATATGTTGCAACTAGCAGGCCTCATGTTTTACATGCAAAATTTAATCAGTTTTTCTATTACGGGAATTGCTAGCCAGATATCATTTGGTTCATTCCCACTTTTAAGAGCATTTCACTACTTATCTGATTAGTTCTGAGGGTAGTGTAGGCTTTCACATTCTTATTTAGTGTTTCTGTGACCCACTTTTATCATCTTCGTCAACTCAGATGCATCTGGCGTTCGCTTGACGCTGATTCGGCGGTGACAGTTGTTCACGCCTTCATGACATCACTTGTTGATCATTGCAATGCAGTCCTCTCCGTGGCTCCGAAGACAACAACAGACAGGCTACAATGAGTGTTAAACAATGCTGCACGAGTCGTCAGTGACACAAAGAAGTTTGACCAGGGACTGTCATGACTGATGCACCAGGAGTTACACTCGCTACATGGCGGCATCTACGCTCCGCTGCACGTCATCAGCTGACCGTACCTCGACATCGTCTCAGCACTTACGGTCAGCGGGCAATTACTCTCACTGGTCCAACAATGTTCAACGCTCTGCCAGATGATCTACGAGATCCTACAGTTAGCACGACAACATTCGGACAATAATTGAATACGCATTTTTCTCTGTCTGTCAGCATGTTTAGCGCATTAGCAGTGTTTCCCGTAATGCGCTATATAAATGCACGATACTTACTTCCTTTACTTACTTTTTCAGTAACTGCTGGGTATTATGAGTTGGCAGTTGTACATTTTATCATTACTGATTGTTGTGTGTGATGTAATTAAACGTACGTACGACTGTAGTTCTGGTTTGTTTGTCTATTGGTCCTGTGTATGACAGTACCAAGACTAAAGATATTTTTGAACTCAAGTCTAAATAATTACTTGTGTGGATTTTCGTACCATGTAGTAGCTCTCCTATAAGTACACCAACCAAGAAGTTTACGCCTTCTGGTAGCAAGATACGAAAGCGAAAACGAGGCCGAGAGGAATCAACGCCCGACATCAGTCAATTTCATCGTATGTTTGCTTATCGTTCCTGTTGTCACAGTATGTTTTCTCTGTTAGGAGCTCACTAGTACGGCTGTGGTTATTATGTCAATAGTGTGATGTGTGTCAATATGATCAACTGTGGGAAATATCATTGGACATTGGAGTATATTTTGTGCAGTGGCTGTTAGAAGCTACTGCGCATTATGAACTTGTTGAACGAACATCATTTTAATGCACAAGTTTATAAGAGTGATTACAAAATTTCTTAGACATTGGAAGTACAGTACGTTAAAGGATTTAATTTAGAAAGAAAACACAATAGTGTGCTTGGAGTGGATTGCAGTGTATTTGATGTGGCAGTGGGACAGTTTTGCAAATGATTGTTACTATTTATGACAGCAAATGGTGGCAATTTTGTGTAGTGTAGTACTGTAATTGTACTATATCATAATATAACTTGTATGTTTGATTATACACTATTAAATTGCAGTACGCAGTTTTTATTGTGTCAGTTATCCAGGTTGTGCATAAGCCTACAAGTTGCTGCATTGGTGACAGTGCATGATGTAAAACTGTCCAAACCCATTATTATGAAGTCAAACCACTGATGACTTCAACTGAAACAACAACCATTTTATGGCCTCTTTATCTGGGACAAACTGGTGAGCCAGTACCAGAAAACAGTCGGACACATTAACCTCCATTTTCATTACTATCCCCGCAGTAACACAGTTAGTCTCCTTCATTTACTACAGACCAATACATCTTCCTTGCTGATCTTCAAACTTTCCAATCACCCTCAACTACGAGTAAACTGCAAATGGGGACCTAGCACGGCAGCACCTTCAACCACGTAATCCATACATTTCTTAACTCACTTTTGACTGAAGCAGCTTACCCAGAATTGATGTTCACCCGTGGCGGAACCCTGTGGTCTTGTATGTGGCACTGCTACTGCCTCGGCTGTTGGTGTTGTGCCGTTTTTGCAAGGATATTGTTCGCTACTTGACTGTTTACCCAGAATTGATGTTCACCCGTGGCGGAACCCTGTGGTCTTGTATGTAGCACTGCTACTGCCTCGGCTGTTGGTGTAGTGCCGTTTTTGCAAGGATATTGTTCGCTACTTGACTGTTTGTACAGTGCTGATTTATATTCTTTCTGGCTGCTTGCTGGGTGCAGTACTGTGTTGGTTGATGTGATGTGTAAGACTCGTACGTCATGAAGCTATTTGACCGTAGCGTCGATCTCGCTCAGTTCAGCCACGACACACCGCTGTATCCCGTCTGCCGAGCCTGGATCCGCAATTTGTCTCAGTTGCCAGCAACCGCAGAACTACCACAGTCCAGTGAGCTGCCAGATGAAAGCCAGGTAAGTCACTAATTTAGCAGTACGATTAACAATAGCAGTTTATTTATAAGTAAGTAAGTTCACTCTTAAAGGGGTACTCCGGCCAAAAAAATGAATTTGTCAAAACTATACTCGCTGTGTAGTGTACATACATACATACATACATACATACATACATAACAATTTGTAGAGCGCGCTGCGTTGACAGTACTGAGTACATGTTGAATCAGAGGCGCTGTGTATGTATACACAAGTCATTTTGGATAGTTAAATTAAATTTACTCTGTGTGTGTAGTGAGAAAACAATTTTAAAACTTTTTATTCTCGAATGTGCTGAGTACCAGCTTTTGGGTGTTTTATTGTATGACTCCATGTTGCACCACTATGGATACATAGTATTTTTATACAACAACAGCGATGTAAAGTGGTAAACAAAACTAAACTGAATACTGCTATTCTATTAGTGCCTCTATGATTAATATGTTGCAGCAATTATAGAATTAATATTCTTTCACTAAAGCAGACGAAATATTGCGGAAAATTAACGTGTTTAAAGGGCTAGTCCAGCGCATATTTTTTACTGCAGGAACTTACAGGTTGGGTCACGTAACTCTTTAACATACGGTGCATTTTTCAAAATTCTTTGCATAACTTTCGAAATAAAATTTTGAAAATTTCAAATTTGAAAGATCTGCACACCTTTAATTCTACTTAACTAGGGGCGGAAATGCCCCTAGTTAAGTTGCATGATGGGATGGCGGATGACTTCAGCAAGGCCTTGACTTCAACTAAGTTGTCTTAAGTTAGTAACTGCGTTAATTTTTCTATTTTATTTGTAGCACTATAATGTTGGTTCAATTATGGGCATGTCTAGTTAACGAGCGGCTTGACGTAGTAGCCCAGCGGCTAGATTTCTAACTATGCTGTAAACATTCCAGTCTGGCAAAAGCAGATCGATAAAATGAATTGAAAACATTCTATTTTTAGTAACATTCTTGTTTTCTGACAAAATGCGGATTTTTTTACGGATAACAGTTAGATTTTTAAAAACGGACTAGGTATTATTGGATTATGTATCCTGCTTATGAAAACTAAACCATAAAAATTTTGCGCTGCACAGCACCTTTAAACAATGTTACGCATGCAAGCAGGAACTAGTTTACCTCGTGCATGATGGCATTAAATAATTACAATTTTTGTAATATATGTACATTGTACAATGTACATAAGTCGTTCGTTTGTTGAAATAAAGTCCATTGGTGTACAACTTTAAAACAAATTGTTCTCAGAAGCTGATGAATCTATTCAGCAAGATGAAATCACATCGATGAACGTGCCGTAGTGGCATAAGGTACGGCTGTGCCAAATATAACATAAAGTACCATCAAATGCATATGGCGGCATGAGCTACTTGGCTTCATGTTTTTCAAGAAAAATGTGAAAAGCTATGCAACTTTTGTCTGCTGGAATATTCTTACGGCTGCTTTTAAGTGGAGCAAAGCAGCATTAACTTCTTCTGTACGTGATAATGATAACCATTTAACGGCCCTTTATCTGTGACAGCCCAGGTGAGCCGGCACCAGAACTCTCAGAAACATTAACCAATACAAGTCGAGTGCGACCGCCTAACGGCGGTCGCCGGCCGCTGTACAGATGCGCCGCGCCGGTCGCCGCACAGACGCGACGCGCCGCGCCAGTCCCCGACCGCTGTACAGACGCGCCGCGCCGGCCGCTGTACAGACGGTCGCCG
>Ga0209149_1002386_pt1 | contig 10503 bp, 8 predicted proteins | sample WorMetTyACAVOLI2_FD_187423 | JGI IMG/M metagenome (GOLD analysis project Ga0209149, IMG submission 187423) | Marine gutless worms symbiont microbial communities from Max Planck institute for Marine Microbiology, Germany - Olavius algarvensis... ...
CCTGGGGTGACCCCTAACCGGGGAATGGGCCCCCGTGAGGCGCTTTTTGTCAAATTACTTTGACCTCTTGTTAAACGTACAGCTGGTGAGTTTTAGGTGTCCGGTGCAATGTAGGCAGAAGATCGCTGACCGTATCATGTCGTTTGTGCTCAAGATCTTTCATGTATGCAGATCTGATACATATTCATTAGTGGTCACCAGCTGTCGGCATACATGCTTCTGATGACTGTTGTGGAGCCCGACCAATACCATGCAGTGTTTTGTCATGAAAAGACACTGTTGATTGCTTGCTTGATAGGAGCAGCCGTGGCTCTGTTATCAAGGACTGTCGTATCAGCCGTGGCTCTGTTATCAAGGACTGTCATCCTGGTGACCCAAGTTAGATTTCCACTAAGACCAATAATGTATAGGAGTCATTAGCAGTGTCAGGAATGACATCCAGTTGTTACAGGCAGGCATGACCAAACCTTCCAATAGGGAACACATGATTTTAAGGGGCACATTTTTGACGTCGTTTGTCTCGGTGAGCAAGTGTTGAGTATGTATGACTTGTAGTCTCCACTGCTGTCAGAAGCCGACCAGCTGGCGTGGGCAACAAAAGATAGTACCCAGGAGTGGCAGCGATTGCAGCGGCTACAGCAGCAAGAGCAAGCCGACTTGGAGTTGGCGCTCGCACGCAGCAGACAGGAAACGTAGTACTACTACCTGCATGTTACAGACCGTATTTTTGTCTCTTTCTGTGTGCTTGGTCAGACTTGCATTGAACACTTTTGCCTTAGTTACCAGTGTTGTGTTCAGCAGCTGATCGAGTCTCTATGATATTCAGCACCGTATTACTTCTAATTGGTTGTCACTGCCTGTCAGTTCAGATCATTTGTAGATGGTGCCGTACGCTCTGTACACAGTCCCAACGACGTCAGTGTCATTCAGCTGTGAACTGTGAACTACTGGGCTGTGAATAGATTATAGAGGCAGGCAGATAGTGCATAGATTTTAAAACATGATCAGATTGATTAATGTACTGTCTGTTAAATTATGTGTAAAATTTACTTTCTTGTGACACTGGCTGCATAAAATTAATGATTATCGACCAAAACCTTTGTTCATTTTGAAGTGACTCATTTCCTGTAAACTTTCCCCAAAGAATTTTATGATGCAATAGGCAATTGTTAGCACGTCCATAGTGTATATTATACTGCTAGTTTATGACAGGAATTCAACTTATAATTATTATTGTTTTGTGATATTGAGTAGGTATTTTGGTGTTTTTGATTACTTACCCATCACTGGATTGCAATATGACCTTATAAAAATATTTATGTCGCAGCATGTCACTACTTATACCAGTGATAGATCAGTCAGTATGGATTTTGACCTGCACGTAAAAAACTGTTGTACAGGCATGCCATGTAAAGGAAGACAGAAAATACTGGATACTGTATGTCAATGTAAACAACAGTGGATGAGTCACGTTTTAGGCATGACAGCCAACTACATGAAATTATAGGACGAATGATGGATAAGCCAACAAGAGGAAGAATACTAATTGCTACATGATATGACAAAAGATGACAGCTGTATTGCACTCCAGTGATGAACAGAAGATGGGGATGAAGATAACAGTGGCATTATGTCAGCAGCAGAAGACTGATGATAATGATGATGATGATGACAGGCTTCTAGAAGGCAACACAGTTTGTGTTTTGATCCAAAATAATCATTGAGTTGTATGTTGTATTGTGTATTTCTCATTTCTTATAAGGCGCAATAATCAAAAAAAGTCACGATGCACCGCAAGCCATAATTGTAATGTTATTCTGCTAATCTTGTGATATGTATCTGGTTAGGCCATGCAGTTTAGTCTCCAGTAAACAGTTGAATACCTGAACTCTGGATGAATTCCAATGAAACTACCAAATTTTGCCAGAAAATGTTTCTAATTAAATGACAAGAGTTATTGGTCTTCAAATCTTGACAACAACAAATTGTCCCTTCCAACTTTGCGTTCACTGTATCTGTATCAGTTTGTTAAACTTGAGAGTATCCAGGGTTTGTTTCAAAATTTTGCTTTTAGATGTTTTGCTTTGTAACTGTTCTCATTGCTCAAAACTTTCATTTAAACTCTGTACTCTGTAAAGAAAACGTCATCTTTGTTTACAGAAAATCGTGATTTGTCACGACGTCATTTTCTGAAGTACTAGTGCAAAGTTGGGAAGTGTGCTCTTCAGTCTTCAAGATTTTGGTTCTTTAAAGACTTTTTCGAACAAAATTTGGCAGTGTTTAGAATTCATCCATGGTCTTTGCCACCGTAATTTTATTATATGCTGTTTAAATATAACTATATGCTGCACAACGTTCACAGGTGTACGTTTTTGTGGGAGATGATGTATATTAAGTGCTGTGATGCACGGATGTTTATGACGCAGTATCTGCACCGCACGAAATGTCATTATATTGACGACAGTGATCACCCATTAACTTTAGTGGCTTGGAGAAGACTTAGCACTATACGTGTATAATGAACGCTGAATTGGCTGTTGCAAGCCATAATCGTGGGTTCAGTTGTAAAATAACAAATGACTATCTTTCCCTCCTGTCCATCTTTTTCCCTCTGCTCCCGCTCATCCATACCTTCCCTTCCATCTTCCAAACTCCCGCCCTGGTCGTGAAGTGGCACGCTTAGTGTGGCTAGGAGCTCTGGTAAGCACTGAAGTGGATCCAGATGGAGCCCGCCACCACATGCATTTTAGTCATTTTGTAGCTAAAATTTATGCTTCTGGTTGGAATTGTCTCGATGAGTTTTAAGGTGAATGCACGTGGAAAATTGTCTATCGCTAGTCGTTACTGTGCCAGATGGAGCAGATGAAAGACAGAAACGTGTCTTTGGCATGCTGCGGTCGTCCTTTGACCTGTAAGTAAGTAAGTAAATGATTTATAAAGCGCCGTCTAGTGCTGGAACGTCATCTTGGCTTCCAAAAACCTGTTCCTGACATTGTTGTTAAAAAGTTTCCAAAATGACCTATTATGTGTTGAGTGTGACGTTAAACCCTACTATACCATGATAGGCGTACGCTGTTTTAATGACTAACCCCACAACCGTCTCTTGAACTTATTAACTTTGTAAAGTGTCCTAGCAGTTAGTCGTTAACGATATGCCACTCATTATCTTCTTGTTTTAATAATACGATACCTGGTTCAACCAAACAAATTTGAACCCCTGGCCATACTATTATATTATCACGTAATGTGGTGCTGTAAGTTTAATTACCGGCAGGCCTGTGCAAAACGCAGCCATGCCGGTATTGTTTTACTCAGTGGTCTAAAAATGGGTGGGCGACATGATGCCCTGATAAACATGAAATTTGGCATGGGGGAGTGCTTCCCCGTGCCATATTTTACCTTTATAGGGGCATAAATGTGGGAATATAGCCCTCAAAACTGTCAAAATTTCGAATTTTAGCAATAAATTTGTGCCTCAGGGGCGACTCCTTCGCAGTACTTTTACAAAATTCTCGGCGTTTGTACGTGTCCATAGGTAGTTATTAGTTTAGTCACTTTTGGGGGACAAACAACCATGTTATGACCATTTGCCCGTGGTGGGGACATTTTCCCACAAATTTTCAATAGCCCCTAGCAGTGAAACTACTGGTCGGATCAAAATAAAGTTCGGGTGTGCAAAAAATGGGATGGACCTCCTCTATCACCATGCCAAGTATGGTGGGGATCGTGGGTCGCGTGCCAGCTGTAGACGAAGAAGTGTGATTTTTTGTTTGTTTTTTGTCATGCCTTTTAACTGACGCAATGATTCATAGGGGCAAATTTAAGAAAAAATCGAAAATTTTCGTGATTTTGAGATAATTAAGCTTACATTTCTGTACGGTACCTATGTTGAAATGTTGCTTAAGCGGATGGACCGTGTAATCGTTTAATGACACAGTAGGGATTCTGCACGTGGCCTGCCGGTATTGCATTGCTTCGGAGGTGATGTATATTGATTTCTTGTTTAAATTATGAGTGCACTGTTCAGCTGTTTGGCAGATTGTCATGTGTTAACTTTAATTTTATTACAGAGCTGTTATCGGTTAATCATTAATTAATTCGTCAGTTTTTATTATCGCGCGTCAGCACACTCACGCTGACATTGATATAGCAATTCTGTCTGTCTGTCCGTCCGTCCGTCTGTCCGTGACGTTCCGGTATCTGATGAAAATGGCTTAACATATCGTCATAGTTTTTCACCATACGGTAGCCCAATTATTCTAGTTTTACCAGCGTCAAACATCTTCACGAAATTCCGACGGGGTCACCCCCTGCGGGGGCGCTAAATACAGGTGGGTATAATAATTTCGCGATTTTCTACCAATTAAGTCGCTATATCTCGCAAACGATACAAGATATCGCCATAGTTACTATGGAAGGCGAATAGGAACTCTTATGCGATCTATCAAATGGTGCCATTTCCAATGACCTTGAACGAACCATAACGCGTTTTAAGGTCACACCACTCTTTGACGCTAAATATCTCACAAACGGCTACAGATACGGCCATAGTTACTAAGAAGGTGAATAGGAAACCGCACCCAAGCTTTTGAATGGCCTCTAAGCCAGATTTCAAAGTTACGGTATTATTCAACGTCAAATAACTCTGAAATGGTACAAGATAGAGCTATAGTTACAGTGGCCTACTAATAGAAAGTCGTACATGGTCTGTCGAACCGCGCCATTTTCAATGACCTTGAAGGATCCCAAACCCAGATTTCAAGGTTAGGCCATTCTTTGACGCTGAATATCTCCAAAATGGCTACAGATACGGCCATAGTTACTATGGAAGGCGAATAGGAAGCTTTCAAATGATATTACTTTCAATGACCTTGAGTGACCTCTAACCCACATTTCAAGGTGACGATAATATTTAACGTCAAATAACTCGACTGATAGTAAATAGTGTATGATTAGTGCAGTGGTTTCGTTTTCGGTGACTTTGAGTGACCCTTAACCTAGATTTCAAGGTCACGGTGTAATATTTAGGCCTATGAATGCCCTCAACGTATTGTGTGCGCAGCTTACGAGCGATCTGTTTGCGATAGCTAAGTTCTTGTTGTTAATTTATATTGACAAAGCATAACTTGTGCTTAATGGCAAATTACACAAGATTTAATAGTTATACAAAATATATCCTGTTGTAAACTAAAGATATTTACTTGCCTAAAACAACATTAAACACTGCAAAAGTAAAAACGGGCAGTATCATTAGCTTAGCCAACGTTTATGTCAAGCAATTCACGTCACAATGGACAGTCATGGAAACGTTTTCTATAATACAGAGGGTTAAAAAATCAGTATAAACAAAATTATCAAATTTCGTAGTTGAAAAAAAATGACAAAGATTAGTTTATTAATTAATCGTTTGTTTACAGTTGTAATTGTGTTCGTAAAATGTGCTAATGGTTTGTATATGTTATGTGCAACATCAAACAAGTTCAACCGGGTTATATGTGTAAGTACAGCTCGACTAATATACTGTAGAACTATCGAGGACAGAAGTATAACTAATGTGTTAGGCTGGTAACTAAGTACGCCAGGTCGCTGTGAGTTTATGTGCAGTTGTACAAAAGTGTTGTCTATCGGCGTGTGTTCTGTCGCGTAGTACTTGTCTATTGCTAGCTGATGTACTGCTATGCTGTGTGTTTCTTGTGTGTACTGCCAGTGCGTTAACTAGAAGATAGAAGGAACAGAATCTTATGCCTTTTAGCTTCCCGTCAAACGTAGGCCACCACAGACCACTGGTCTCTCTCAAGCTTTGCCTTGTGCTGCTGCCTCCGTCTTCCTGCTGCTGCTGCTGAAACCTGCTATCGACATTTCTTTCTGAAGATGTCGTTTCCAGCTGTTCTTTGGTCGCATTCTCTCTCTGTGTGGCCTTGCGATGAAGGTGTTTGTTGGGCAACGCTGTCATCGTTTCTTCGATCTCGGCGTTTGTTCAAAGCATTGTGTGTACTAGTGGCAATAGTTGCACGTTGTTCCAACTGACAGACAGTATGTTGCTTTAAGCCGACTGTTACCGTACATTACGTGGCTGAGAGTTGAACCCTCAACACCTTAACTGAACTGATTCCCTTGATTGCTTTGAAGTCAAACTAATGACGCTTGTACAACACTTTTGATTGTCAATTTCGTGAAACTGTGGCACATGTAATTGATTTAATTAATTTCTGTTATTTTAGTATTTTATAACTTTGACTTTAACATTAGCTGTCGATCGTTGTTCACTTTTAAATTGCGCAATAAATGACTAAGCTTACAACTAATGAGTTCCCTAGTAGGTTGTATGCAGTATGTAGGCCTATTACAGATAGGCACTGCAAGTTGTCGGAGCCGAGAGATCTCTGCTGAGCTACGTAACGCGTAGTTTCCATCATTTTTACGTAAGGATTCCGTAAGGCGACGCACCGCACTGCAATTCCGCCGGCACGCCGCCGTCACTTGCGGACTTTTAACTCTGGGAGGATTCTGCTGCCGCAAGCTTTTGCGTTACCGACTTTTTCACGACGTTTTTGTCGAACGAAAAACGCTTGCGTTGCAGTGCGTTACGGAATCCTTTACGTACTGATGGAAACCACGCCTGAGAGTGAAGATTTCTATGCAATTTATGATAATAGGCTACATCTGTATCACATTCGCAATGCCTGATAGGTGTTGTTTATTTATTTATTTATATATAATTAAATAAATATTTTTGTGTTTCCTGGTACATGAAATATAAATTCGTCTAAATAATTTCACAGCTTAATTTTTAACATTTATGGCTCCAGTTATAGGACACCTGTGTGTGTACTACCTTAGCGATGTTGCGCGCCATCAGAGGCTTGTGGTCACGTGATGTTGAGCGCATAACCAAAAGACGGTCATAGGCTGTTGGTAAGCTGTACGCCCCTCCATCTCTGTTCATGCGCTTTGGTTCTTTCCGGTTCCAGATCGACTCCTTGACTTGCCTGGTTTTCCGATGTCATGTTTCAAAGATTTTGTACTCTGACTTAATTCTCTTTTGCTACATGATCTGTTATGGCCGACTTGTTCATTTCTGTGGCCGTGCTCTTTCGGTCTGCCCGTTTGAATGTTGTGTTGCTAATCAATTCTACTTCTTTTCTGCGTTCCTCTCGTCTCTTCTCATTGTGTTTGCCAGTTATATCTCCAATATAATACAGTCGCAGTTGTAGCATGGAATCCTGTACACATTGCACACACACTCTGCTGTTTGTTCTACTGTGCGTTGGTTTTTCGGGTGGACCACAGCTGTTTCAGTGTCCTGCAGGGCTTCATGGCTGTGCTTATTCCATTTTACGGAAGGTCATCTCAGGCCAGCGAAACTTCGCAACTAATTAGGTAGCTACGGTATTTCACAAGGTTGTGTTAAAGAATATTATGTTTATTATATTATAATTAGAATATACAGGGTACGCATTTATGGATATACATATAATGTGTCAACGTAAAATATGTGGATTAGAGCTGTTCCAGAAATTATCCTCGGGGGGGGGAGTGGACGGCAAGTTATTATACATCCACCTCCGGAGAAAAAAACTCAGGAGGTGGATGTATAATAACGTCAAGTTTGTCCTGAGGGACGAGGATATTCAAGTGAATATTATCCGGCACCTGGTATTCCGATTTATCCTGGGGGTGGGCGTTTGTGCCTTTCCGCATGTCCTGGGGATGGAGGAGTCAATAAAATGCCACCCACCCCCCTTGAGGGTAATTTCTGGAACAGCCCAGCAGCTCTTATGGATATCCATGTGAATCTTCATCTACGGCAACCCTATGGGAAAGAAGGGAAGGAAAAGTGGAGGGATGCAAAAATTACTACAAGCGGCCATGCTCATTACAAACGTACATTTAGGCCTACTTCGGCGCATCGTGACTTTTTTGATTATTGCGCCTTATAAATACTCTTACTTACAATGTTTAGCCAACGAGTTGCCGTAAGGATTCCATATCGGCGGTCGGAGTCGCGTACTCTTCTTGCTCTGTCGTTAGCTAAATTTTGTCGAGTGGTTAATTGATCAAGCGAGCAGCAGTAACGGCATAATAATCATAAGCAGTGCACAGCACCGCATCGTCGCTACTGAACTCTTAAGCATGTTGCAGGGTGCTGCCACCTGGCAAATTCTGCTGTAAATATAGCCGCCGTGATCGTTTATTTGACCAGTGGTGTGGATTTTGGATCGATCTCGTCCAAAATTTAACGACTTGATCCGATCCGAGTAACATTGATGCTGATCCGTCCTGAAAGTTTTGCGGTGATAGCTGGAACCGTTTTCCCGTAGGCCTAATCCTCGTCTCACAGTTACACTGACAGACACTGCAGGCAAACAAAACCAATACTCCGCCGGCTGCTTATCTGCTTAGCAATCATGCCAATCGCTCTGGTGGGCTGAGGGCATCTGTTGAGGTGTTTTCGGTACCAAACCTCAGAGATTATGTCTTGACGCACGTGGGGCACTTGAAGCAGCCAACGTCACCAGCTTGGAGGACAAACGTTGAACACGCGTTAGTCAAATTAATCGCCCGCCTTTAGCGGCAATGACAAGTCCTCGTTGGCAAAGGCGCAGACACGACGTCCTGCCATCTGACACGTAGTATCGTTCGTAGGCAGCGCATCTGGAAGACGTTCAGTTTGTCGCATAAAGGGGTGTCTATAGCGACACAACTCAACTCAACTGACCCAGTTGAACAGCGTACAGCCAAGTCAGTCGTGTTTTTGTTTATGACATCACGACCTACAAACTGGGTCACTACGTTCATTGATAGGTGACAGTTGTTCACGCTGTACTGAACGTGTCGACAACTCTACGTCGAGTTGAGTGAGTTGAGTTGAGTTGTGTCGCTATAAACACCCCTTAACGCGCGTCACGCGCGTGACGTCCAACACTCACATCCGTGGAGTGTGGCGCATGTCTGGAAGAGCTTCGCGCGCAGTTTCACGAGCAGCTTAGTGCTGCAGAAAACTTTCGATAAGGACTCGAAGACGCCACGGCCTTCGATACAGTATGCCTACATCACCACGTGGATGTACCTCCACTGTGACGTCACTATGGAAACGTCATCTCGCTGCTGCACTAATAATGTTGATTACCAATTATTTACCATAATACATCACGCTGCGCTTACACGGTTGATCGGTCGTGTCGACGGCCGAGACGTTGCAGTTAAATGTCATCAGCCAAAACTACCGGTCTAATATCCTGATAAATTTTACTCGTACTTTGTTGATCAGGTTTCCCGCTGTAGCAGTAAATCCGACAACGTGAGTCCGGCGGTTCCGACCGGTTCGGAGTCGACAGTCGTAGCGGGCAGGAGACCGTTGATTTGACGGCAGCGATGAGCTGTGCGGGCCGGGGTCGGATGGCCGGTCCGACGCCGAGTCACGAGATCATCGGCCAGCTGAACTGTGCCAACGTTGGGCCTCTCAACTGTCTCAATGGCCCGCCCCCGGTGACGATGGACTGCAGTCCCGGCGGTACCGGTATGGGCGTCAACGGTAACGACTTTAAGTCGTCGAGCATGGCGATGATGCGCTCCAAGAGCATGGGCTCCAACTTCGGCGACCCTTGTGTCAGCGGCGGCGACGATTCTCAGTACCTGGAAGGATGTCGGCGCATCGTCGACTTCATGAACCGGATGTGGCAGGAACAGAAGCTGTGTGACGTCATCATACAGTCGCAGTGCGACCAGCTCAAAGCTCACAAGGTGGCGCTGGCCGCGTACAGCGACTTCCTCGTCGAGAAATTCTGCAAATTCCCCGCAGGTTCGTTAACGCTTCGCAGTAAACTGACGGGTAAGCAGTCAGTTTCACTGCGCGTTAATATTTACTTCCACCAAGGAGGTTATTTCTGCTTAGATGTGTTGGCTGGTTGGTTCGTCTGTCAGCAAGATTACTGAAAAAGTTATAGATGTAGTTCGTGAACTGAAATGTTTTTGAAGTGTAAGCCTTGCGATAAGAAATGATCGATTAGATATTGAGGCTGATTCGTGTCCATGATTAAAAAAAGACTTTAACATTGTGAAGGTGCCATACGTGTAATGCTATATAATGGAATTAACCGCTGTGTGAAATCCCGCTAGTTATTATTATTACTATTACTATTATTATTAATGACATTTTTATAGCGCAAATTCGAAAGTTCAGCAAATGTGCTACTGGCAGTTAAACATGTGTGTCATCAGCTGTTTTCTAAAGTTACTGGGCATGCATTTGTAGTGGGCAAGATAAAATTAAATCAAAAATTTAAAAATATTAAAAATAAAATTGAAACGATAAGTAGACTGAAGTATTTATTCCAGATAGGATATGACTTGAGTTGTAATGTAATGTAAATGTAAATGTAAAACATAATTATTAAAGTGGCTAATAACAGCAAGCTGGTGCTTAGACCACTGTCAATAACGTAGCACAACAACATATCACACTATGTCGGGAAACGATTTCAAAAACAGGAAGGATTTTAG
>Ga0209149_1002388_pt1 | contig 10501 bp, 7 predicted proteins | sample WorMetTyACAVOLI2_FD_187423 | JGI IMG/M metagenome (GOLD analysis project Ga0209149, IMG submission 187423) | Marine gutless worms symbiont microbial communities from Max Planck institute for Marine Microbiology, Germany - Olavius algarvensis... ...
TGGACTTCTGAGTGACTAGAACGGTCTCTGAACGTCGATGCTTTTGATACAGTATCTCTGGTAGGCCCTAGAACACTTCCACCCTCCCGGCGCCCGTGTTGTTCTGTGTCGACCCCGGCTGCTGGTACTGCAAAACGTCGCCGGGTCCGTCGCAACCCATCTCGCCGAGGAACGGCGGACCGCCGACGAGCCCGGACACGGGCGGCATCGGCACGCCGCCGGGCATGCCCTGCATGACGGCCGCCAGAGAACCGGGTGACTGACGGTCCAGCGGCGGTGGCGGCATTGGAGGACCGCCGTAGCGGAGTCGTGGCAGCTGATGTGACGGCGGCAGCCAGGCGTCTGACGGAGGCGATCCACCTGCGCCGGCCAATGACACGACGGGCACCTGTCCTAACGACGGTTCGTGGTCCAGTGGCTGACCGCTGAGGTAGAGGCCGCGCTGGACTGGAGCCATATCGTAGCTGTCGGAATCATCTGTACGTCAACACCCAGCAAAAGCACCGTAAATACGGCAAATCAGTCCTCTTACTGTCGTCTGCCATTAAAGGTTTTAACTGAAACGTTGTATGGTAGGCCTACATTCCATAGTATGTCTTGCATTTTAGACGATAAGCCGTATACTGGCTTACGTTGTTTATGAAAATTATATTGTATTTCTGTCTTTCCTTATCGTCGATAAGGAAAGACAGAAATACAATATCGATACTACCTCAAACCCGTCTATTTCGTGAATGTGAAACTCGCAAGCAGCGAAATTTTTATTAGTATGCAGCCTTATGCCCACTTAACTATCCGCCACTGCGTCTACATGTATTCTCCCTAAAATAAAGCAACCCTCTTGAAGGACGTGATAAAGAATTTTCCTAAGCCAGTGCGACTGAATTACAAAATCCCAAATTTTCGAACAAACTCAGACGATAATAAGTCAAACAAGTAGAGCTAGGCGCGGCAAATCTTGCCCAACAGTGTGGATTTCGAACTAATTCGTACCAAAATCCATAAACTAGTCAACGAAATAAACATTTTTATCGCGCGTCAGCACACTGACGCGCGATATTGATATAGCAAATCTGTTTGTCTGTCCGTCCGTCTGTCTGTCTGTCCGTGGCATTCCGGTATTACATAAAAACTGCTTAACATATTATTGTCATAGTTTTTACGCTATACGGTAGCCCAATCATTCTAGTTTTATCAGCATCAAACATCTTCACGAAATTCCGACAGGGTCACCCCCTGCGAGGGCGATAAATACAGGTGAAGTATAAAAAAATTATCGATTTTCTACCAATAAGTCGCTGTATCTCGCAGACGATACAAGATAGCGCCATAGTTAGGCTACTACGGAAGGCGAATAGGAACTCGTATGCGATCTATCAAATGGTGCCATTTCCAATGACCTTGAACGAACCCTAACCCTGTTTTCAAGGTCACACCACTCTTTGACGATAAATATCTCACAAACGGCTACAGATACGGCCATAGTTATTATAGAAGGCGAATAGAAAACCGCAACCAAGGTTTTGAATGGCACCAGTTTCAATGACCTTAAGTTACCTCTAAGCCAGATTTCAAGGTCACGATATTATTCAACGTCAAATAATTCGCAAATGGTACATGATAGAGCTATAGTTACAATGGCGGACTAATAGAAAGTCATACCTGGTCTGTCGAACCGCGCCATATTTCAGTAACCTTGAACGACCCCAAATCTAGATTTCAAGGTCAGGCCATTCTTTGACGCTGAATATCTCCGAAGTGCTAAAGATACGGCCATAGTTACTACGAAAGGCGAATAGGAAAGCGTACCGATTCTTTCAAATGATACCATTTTCAATGACCTTGAATGACCTCTCACCCACATTTCAAGGTCACGATATTATTCAACGTCAAATAACTCGACTATTAGTAAGTCGTGTATGATCTAGCCAGTGGTTCCGTTTCCAAAGACCTTGAGTGACCCTTGACGTAGATTTCAAGGTCATGGTAATTAGATTTACAGCTGCTCTCGACGTATTGTGTCCGCAGCTTACGCGCGATCTGTTTGCGATAGTAGGTTCTTGTATTAAAAGGTTTAAGTGAAAATAGTGAGCAAAACAAACAAATTTGGGCGATTGGGCATATAAAACTGGTTATTTTTGTCTATTCACTTATTTGTTTACACTATCGCGAGCACTGTTTTTTTCTGTCTCGCTATCATTCGTGGGTCGCTACAACTGATCTGGCGTGGTGCAGGAATGAGGTTGGACAACTCTACTCTCCTCTTCCACCCCCGCTGCTTACACTTCCTCTACAGACTCTACCCATCGAAGAACAAATGGACGTGTCTGCGAGTGAGGCTGCGACAGGACCAGTCAAGTGGCTAAGTCTTCATGCTCCAATGCACCGCTCACATTCCATCAATCAATATAAACCAGCTCGCCAGCCGCTGAAGCCCGCTATACGCAGCCGCAGATGTGACGATGTTATAAAACCTATACATCCTGTCTTTCTTCCTGCTGGCATTTTATTTTTGCTAATTTTGTTTTTACAGCGCGTCGCTATGCACAGCACGGACTATGCTGTCGCAAGATGTCCGTCTGTCCGTCTGTCACACGCCGGTATTGTGACAAAACGGTTAAATGTGTCATCAAAAATTTTCACCTTCGGGTAGCCACACCATTCTACTTTTTCCAGAACAAACGGTATGGCATTTCCGACAGGGACCCCCTAACGGGGGCGTCGAATAAGTGGTATGAAAAAGTCGCGATGTTCGGCAAATATCTCGCTTTATCTCGGAAATGATACAAGCCACATGCATAGTTACTATGGAATGCAAATAGGAAACCGACCCAAGCTTTCGAATATATGGTACCATTTTTAGTGACCTTGGAACGACCTCTAACCCAGATGTCAAGGTCACGCCATTATTTGAGACTAAATATCTCAGAACGGTACAAGACAGAGGCATAGTTACAATGGAATACTAATAGAGACTAAAAATGCCCTACTGAAATGTGTCACTCATTTCGAATGACCTTGAGTATCATTGAGTGACTTAGCGAAATATTCAATGACACGAAGCATCGCGCGCTCTCTCTGCGACAGCTGAGCTTCTTGTAAAAAGCAGCTGCGCACACGGCACATACTGTGGGCCTAACTACGTGGCGGTTGTTTGTAAGTCATTGTGTTTATTTCTGTATTTCACGGCTAAATAAATGCCGATGACTGATGATGATAACTGACTGCCGAATGAGTCGAGCTGAACGTTCGTCTGATCATCGAGCGAGTTCCTGTCATCAGAGTCGTTCTGCTGGCGATCTGGTCTCATTGGCCGGAAGTACGGACTCCATCGCTGTCGCCCAGCATCCTTCTTGAGCCGCTTCTCCTTGGCGCGTCGGTTCTGGAACCAGACCTGCACCGAAAAAAATATTATGTTAAATAATTGAAATATAAGTAACTGAAAAGCATATACGTGAAAATATTCATATGCTTTGTATTTGATACAATTGCAAAGGTATTTTACATTCTATGATTAAAATGCAATTTTAATGTTTTAATCGTAAACGAAATTCATTTTTAGCCGAACGTTACACATAGTAGGCCTACGTTACGTTCGGTTTATGGCATCGGCCATCCGTCTGTCGTCTGTCTGTCTGTCTGTCGTCTGTCGTCTGTCTGTAACGTTCGTGTGCCCTGCTCAGCGGTTTAAACTTTTAGGCAATATTTTTGCAGCATCTAATAGCTCAGAGACATGGGTAGTTTATGTTAACAATTTTGGGCAAAAATTCGAAGGGGTCCTAGGGGATCATACAAGTTAAATATAAGGGCGTATGAAAAACTGGCGTTTTCCGACCAATATTTCGTTTTATTTCGAGAACGGTACGAGATTCGGCCATAGTTACAATGGAAAACGAATAGGAACTCGTACGCGATCTATCGAATGGTGTGATTTCCAGTGACCTTGGATGACCCTTAACCCAGATTTCAACGGCATGCCATTATTCGACGTTTACTATCTCTAATATCGCCAGTACCGTTCTTTATGTAGGCCCAGTACGTTGACGGGGCGTAACGTTCGGCTACCTAATCTACTGATTAGTTCTTGTAATACATAGCAGTCCAACGACTGAGTCTGACTTAGAAAATAGCGAACTCGCTTCATAGCTGAGTAGGCGTGCTTTTTAGTGACAAAGAAATCGTCCCTCAGCTAAAATGTTTAAGATTGTGCTATAGTTGAAGTCAAATTGCAATCATTATTCTACATTTTTTGTTAAAAAACAAAAAGAGTATTTTTTATTTAATTACACTGAATAAAGTCAGGTTAGATCCAGCCGCACCGGCCGGTGTCAGGTCCCAGCCTTGAATTGACCCACGAATTACCAAACGTTCCCCAAATTTATAAGGCAAAGTTGTCTCATATAGCTTCAAACCTCAACATTTTATACATATTTAAAAAATAGATTCCAATTCCCAAACTTTTCCTACGGGTCTCCAATATATTGTACCTGTTACCAAAAAAAGCGTCAATCCATTCCTGAACTGCATTTTGGACCGCCGCAGTCAGCCAAAGACAATTTTTTGAAAGTATAATTTGTATTTTATAACTGATATGCTTTTGAAAAGTAATCGCTACAACACCGACGACCCACCTGGACCACCCGCATGTCGAGTCCGGTCTCGGCACTGAGCTGTTCGCGCACATGCCGGGCGGGTTTTGGGCTCTCGTTGTAGGCACGTTTGAGCGCCTCCAGCTGCTTGGCGGTTATCGTCGTACGCGGCCGCTTATTGGCGCTGTCCAGGTCGAACTCCGCTGAAAACAAATATAACATCAGCACTAATGAGGGTGTCTATAATGCAAGTGGTGTATGAAAAACCGCGATTTTCAACCAATATCTCCCAATATCTCGGAAATAATACAAGACAGCTTCTGCGATACGCCAATAAGATCGCGATCTATCGAATGATGCCATTTCCAATGACCTTGAATAGCCCCTAACCAAAATTTAAGGGCATTCGACGTTTAATATCTCTGAAACGAGATATAGTTACAATGGAATACAAATAGGGACTTATACACAATACACACGCCTTACTCAACCGTGTAAACTCGAAAGTGATCTGAATGACTTAGCAGAATTTTCAATGACGCGGAGCACGCGCGGTCTAACTGCGACAGCTGAGCTTCTTATTAGATAAAATTTCAACTGTCTACACTACTAATAAACGTTCTATGCTTGTCTGTCTACAGTAACGATACTCACAATTAGAGTTGGAACAGAACTTAAAATTTCCGGTTCTTGTTCGGTTCGGAATTTTCCAGTCTCTGTTCTCACAACAGTGTTTATAATGGTTTGATCGAGTTGCGTTTAGCTTCGTTTTAGCGACGTACGTAGCCTAATATTGTTTTAAATGCTTCCCTTCAGTAGTATAGTTTATACATGGTGGCACAAAAAGTGAAACCAGCGTTTTGATTAGGCCTACACACAGCTTTAAAACGTTACCAATCAATGTGCGTAGTTTCTATTAACAATTGGCCTCTTTTTATGTATCTGTTAATTTATAACTTTGGCCAGTGCCAAAAATCATACAAACAAATCAAGGATTATCAAGATATAAGCAGGCGAAGAAAGTGGTCTCACTTTTTGGAGCACCCTGTACAACGCAATTACGGAGGCCAGTAGATGCTTACCTCGCGTCTTGACGGTCTCATAGTCGGCCTTACAGACAAGCTTTTTATCGTCCATTAGATAGAACTCGTCGCCGGTGTTGAGCTGGCGGCTACACATCGAGCAGGCGAAGCACTCGAGGTGATATACGTTGTCTTGTGCACGGCGGACTATCTGTGTCGGCGGGATGCCTTGCTCGCACCCAGCACACTTTGTGCCGTAGCGACTGCGAACACGCACACAACCAACTAACTGTACAATATTCAAGGTCTGTGTGGCGAGAAATTCAACTATCACCCTATTATGAATTTACTTCCGAGTCTGTCGGTAAAAGAATTTAGAAGATTGGTCATTGATTGGCGAAGCGAAGTTGCAGACAAGAGTATAGTGTCTCATTTCTGACTCACACCGTAATACATGTATGTTATTGTTACAGTGATATAACATATTCCGACGGCAGCTAGACAAGTAGCCCTGCTGTCGCAGAGAGGCCGCGCGATGCTTCGTGTCTGTCAGTATTGGTCATATTGGTTCACTCGACTGGTGTGTCTGCTGCTTCGAGATCGACGTTTCATTGTGCACATGGCTTGGAGACCCCAACGTGACGGCCTTCCTCGAGGCTCTGTCCTTGCACCGGTTCTGTTCAACTTGTACTCCAACGACCTGCCAGTTACACGTGGCCGAAAATTCATTTACGCTGACGACATAAGCCTATGTCTCGCCATTCAAGCCAATACTTCAGCAAACTGGAATGCAGTCTCTCAATGCAGTCTCTCGTCAAATATGGCGCGGTTGTCACACTTCTGTCAACAGTGGCGACTTAAGCCAAGCGCCTCCAAAACAATCAGCAGTGTGTTCCACGTGCATAATACCAGCGCCACCCGTGAACTGTCAGTTTATCTGGATGGCCAGCGCCTTCGGCATTCGAGTGCCACCCAACCTATCTTGGGGTGACGCTAGACCGTACGCTGTCCTACAGAGAACACTTGACAAAGACTGCAGGCAAACTGAAGAACCGAAACAACTTGTTGATGAAGCTAGCCGGTTCTATATCTGGGGCGCCAGCGCCAACACTCTGCGGTCATCTGCTCTAGCGCTTTGCTATTCAGCAGCAGAGTACTGCACTACTGCGCCCCAGTCTGGTCACGCTCTGCTCACACAAGTCAGGTCGATGTGCAGTTGAACTCTACCATGCGCCTCATCTCTGGTACTCTCCGTTCTACACCTCTCTCATGGCTTCCAGTGCTCCCAAAATTGAACCGCCAGCCCTACGAAGGAAGGCTGCCACTGACAAGCTGGTGGAGAAAATCGTCAAACATGACAGTTGGCCAATCCAGCCTGATATCCTTTGCCAACCATTGCTGCGACTGACATCCAGAAAACCGCTGTGGCTGGACTTGCAACCAGTTGATACCAAAAGTCGATGGAGGCATAACTGGACATAACTGGAAGTCGGCTCAGGTGGTCAATTCTCACCTATTGTGTGACCCCACAATCCGGAAACCGGGTTTCGACCTCCCTCGGCAACAGTGGTCTCTGCTGAACCGTTTTCGCACGGAACAGGGACACTGCGGTGCCTGCAGAAGGAAATGGCGACTCACAGACACTGATCTGTGTCCTTGTGGCGAGACCCAGACGATGTCCCACATTGTCGAATCCTGTCCCCTGACAAAACTGAATGGCGGTTTATCTCGGCTACACTCTGCGGATGAAGACGCTGTTTTGTGGCTGACCAGTTATGGTTCAACACGCATACGAGAATAAGAAGTATAGTTAGCGTCAATAGTACAATACGTCGAGCGCAATCTTCTGTTATTAGTTATTTCCGCTTCAGATTTTATAAAGTAGTATGATCGCTCCCCTTCATTGTAGGTCTATGTGAATGTATACTAGGTGGCTGGCATAAGGCATTATTGTTATATATTATATATGGCCTTGAGTCGATGGCACCTATAAGTGGCCCCACGCGCTTGCTTGCATTGCAAAAAAACGGTTTTACTGTGAATTGAGTCAAAGGATCATCACTAAATGATGACGTCACGGGACGACAGCCAATGAAGAGTTTCAACTGTGATGGAAGAACTTTAAACGACGCATTATAGTCGTGTATAAAACCACACAGTTTAGTGGTCGCAGACTGGTTGAAAGTCTGTGAGACTTATAACAGGAAGCAACTGAACTTGTTATATTGTGGAGAGAAGTGATTGTCAACGAACTCGGCCTTTTGATAGGTCCAGCCGTTTTTGTTGTCAACGACTCCACAGAAGTATACGTTCGACAGGAGACGCAAAGATCTTTCTGGTCGTACGGCGCTGTTGGCAAGTTTGGATCAACCGACGGTCAGTCACAGAGGAAGTTCGAGAACGAGAAGCACACGGCGACATCTCGTCAGAAGAGACGAGTCAACATCTGCTGTGAGATCTCAACGCTTGCGCCATTCATCAGCATTGCGTGCTTGCAGCTAGCATTCCATTCCCACATGTAGAAACTGTTAAATATAGGCCTATATAAAGAAACAGTTCTCATTTCAACTTCCCAGTGTCGTGCTGTTAAGACGTAAAGAAAAACTGGAGTCAAATGTATTCACAGTTTTTCCGTGTGGAATTTTTTAATTTTCTATAGTTAAGGTAGTTTAGTTTGTTTGCTGTTTTTATCGTTTACTGTTTGCTTGTCTGGTGAATAAAGATGTTCAAAGAAAGGTGCCAGCCTTTGTGTATAATATCTGTGTTATAGTTTAACTGTTTTTTATAATAAATTTTAACAACTAAACAGTTTGACGTTAGTTTATAGGCACATGACACACTCGTAATTAACAACTCAACAACAGAACGTAATCCGAACTTGTCCGACCGATTCAGTCAAAGGTGACGAACGGCCGCGACATACACATTAAGTTAGTCAGGTGCATCGTAATACACACGGGTAGCTGCAGATTTACAGCTGCATACAAATAAATTCTGTTCTCTTCTCGTCGGAGTACTCACTGATGCGTGGCGGTCTCCGTGCCGTAAACAGACGTGCACCGTAACTGTGATACACTACTGCACCGTCAATCGTCAATTGTTAATCGCACACTTCAGCAGTCATCGATCGATAGCCATCTATTCGTCCAGAATCGCCATTTGTGCCTACCGCACCTGCATTCAACGCCTCCGATAGGGGAATTCCCGTCGTAATATTGCCATGACGTTTGTTATGGAAAAACTAGAATGGTTTGGCTACCCGATGGTAAAGTTACGATTACTCGTTTTGACAGAATGTATCGAACGTGGCAGAGAGACATACAGACGGACGGACAGACACCGCATGACGGCATAAGCCGCGCTTACATAGCGTCGCGCGGCAAAAACGAGTTGACGATTGGCCGTCTCCAAAATGTCTAATAGGACATTAAACCCTATACCAACGCTGAAGAAGTTTAAAGGGGTGTTTATAGCGACACAACTCAACTCAACTGAACTCAATTGAACTGAATCGAACTGAACTGAACTCAGCTGACCCAGTTGAACAGCGTACAGCCAAGTCAGTCGTGTTTTTGTTTATGACGTCATGACCTACAAACTGAGTCAACTGGGTCACTACGTTCATTGATAGGTGACAGTTTTTCACGCTGTGAACGTGTCGACAACTCCGTAGCTCTAAATTGCTTAGTTTTTGAGAAAATCGCGTTTTTTTGAAATTTGGCAACAGACAGACAGACAGACAGAGGAACAACATCAATGTACTAAGCCGCTCTCGCTGTCGCCAGCGGCGGCTTAATAAATACGTAAGTATAACTGAGATGACATGAACACGTGTAAACTACACAAGAATCATAGCAAGTGGCGCCAAGCACGGCAAATCTCGCCCCGTGCCCCAGTATATGGTGCTGCCACCAGGCGAATTTAATTTAATTTAGTTGAGTTGAGTTTAGTTCAGTTCAGTTCAGTTTAGTTTAGTTCAGTTCATTTTATTTTATTTTAAATTTTATTTTATTTTATTTTATTTTAAAATGTATTTTATTTTATTTTATTGTAATTTTTATTTTATTTTATTTTAATTAATTTTAATTTACGTTATTTTAATTATATTTAATTATATTTATTTTTTTATTTTATATTATTTTATTTTATTTTATTTTATTTTATTTTATGTTATTTTATGATCCTAGACTCGTTGCACGTTTATTCTCAAAGTTTCATGACGACAGCAGTAATCATTTTCCCGTAATGTTGCTATGGTAACGAACATCACAACAAACACGGCAACAGAATCGACCAAAAACAATACCTTGCCAGCTGTCGCCAGGCGAGTAAAACAAACAGTGTGGCGCCAATAGCCGACGCGATAAGCCCCCACCGCCATCAGTACGCGTCGGCGACAGACAAGCGAACGAACAGACAGAAGGACATTGCTTTGTCGCGGGAGGGGGCTTAAAAACTGCATGTCAGCGCCGGATGGTGTTGGTCACCGGCATTGGTCGAAGAGACGGGCTTCCAGCTTCCATTTGAACGTGTTCAGTGTCAGGATGTTGTAACGCAGAGTAGCATGGCAGACTATTTCACACGGTGGGCAAAGCGAAAGTCCGCTATCTGCTTTACGCTGCAAGCACATTGCAATAAACTTGCAACGTGTATTCTGTTCACCATTACTATAGTGTGTCTTATTCTCGACAAAGCCAACGATGGTGTGTCATACCGTCATTTGTACTGATAGAGCTTGAAGCTGGAAACAGTAAATATAATCGTTACCTTTTTCAAAAAATAACGATCAATTTATCTGGAATTTCGACGCAAAATATTCTACTATCCTATATGGGATAGAGTGCTACTCAATGCTCAAAGCCGATCTACACTCCCTTGACTTTGTGGTCA
>Ga0209149_1002389_pt1 | contig 10500 bp, 3 predicted proteins | sample WorMetTyACAVOLI2_FD_187423 | JGI IMG/M metagenome (GOLD analysis project Ga0209149, IMG submission 187423) | Marine gutless worms symbiont microbial communities from Max Planck institute for Marine Microbiology, Germany - Olavius algarvensis... ...
TAAACTAGGCTCAGTTCAAATTTATTATAGCGCCTATAATAAAGCTGCTGGGCTAGAAAAAAATGAAAAATTGTATTGAAGTCTGATGCAACTGATCACTGTTACGATTTTATTACTCATTTACGGCAATCCGACGGCAACTGTTTTCACGAAGCTCTACATATATTTATATGAAGTTAAAAGGCTATCAAACATGGCAAAGAATCTCGTACTAATTCACTATTTACGCTGACAATACTATGAGACTATATACAGACCTAACGCCATGCTAGTGTTTTACATTTGTTGTGTTTTTTCTACCTATCACGGGTGAATAAAGATGAGTAGGCCTAATTAAGCAAGCGACGTATACGCTGAGCAATGACGGCGACGCCGGACAGCCAAGAGGCCGACGATTGCCGGCTGTTGAGCAGGCCTCCTCGTGAGAGTTGCCGTCGTCGGTGAAGCGAATTACCGTTGGGTAAAGTGCGAGGTGACCCACTAGCCACCGACCAGTCACAGCCTACCTCGCACTGTATATCGCATTTTACCACCTCGCAGACTCGCACCTCGCACCTCACACTTTACCCCCGCGGGGCCCCGCCCAAAAATTCTAAAGGGAATTCTTCAGCCTAAATTAAAAGGAGCCAGTGTTTGGCCTTTTAATGCACACAGTAAAGTGCCTACAGGCTGAATCTCTTATATATAATCATTGTACCAGTATTGTAAAGAAAAAATAGATCAATGTCAACTGCAGTGATATCTAGGGCAACTTTTGCGTGTCCAGGTCGGGCCGGTTTTTAGGCTTGACCAAAAAAGCACGCTTTCGCCTAATAGCAAGTAGTTCTACATTACATTGATGCTGACCTGGTGATGTGGACACATCACGATGCTTCACTGTACTTCGTCAGCTCCGTCAGATCCGTCGCTATGTGTCAATGGACATGTTCGAGGCGTTGGTGGTCACTCTAGTTGTCACACGACTAGATTACGGCAACGCAGTTTTGACCGGCCTTTCTGTCTACCTGTCACGGCTTCTGCAGTCGGTCTTGAACGCCGCCACGCGGTTGATCTTCGGCTTACGACGCTCAAACCATGTGTCTGATGCGCTGGTCAGCCTACATTGGCTGTGCATTCCGCAGCGCATCCAGTTTACAGTGGCTGTACTTACGTACAAGGTCCACCACGGTTGCGTGCCATCATACCTTGGTCCATTCGTTCGTGTGGCTGACTTACCGAGTCGACGAGCTCTCCACTTCACCAACACTAGTCGCCTCATCCAGCCACAGTCCAACTGGTCCACCATTGGCGACAAAGCCTTTCTTGTTGCTGGTCCCCAGGTCTGGAACAGTCTGCCACTAGAGGTCACATCAGCACCATCACTGGACACTTTTCGCAGGCGTCTGAAGACTCATCTGTTCACCGTGTCATATTCGAACGTACAACTATCGTAACTGACTAACTTCTGTTAGTGGACCCTGCAGTAAATCCTTACATAGGCCACTTTAAAAAATCCTGATTGATTGATTGATTGGTTCATACTGCAATGGCACCCTAAACAAGACGACAGATTGTGATAGAGATACAAAAGAAACAGCTGTCTACAGTGGCTCACAGGTAAAACTACATGTACCGCAACGCCGTCAGTCAGCAAGCAACATGTCCATGCTGCTAAATTGCTAATGACTTTAAGGCAATTAAGGTATAGAGTGTTACCTGTACTATGGTTTTCCATTTGCTGATGTTTATACATTCTGATTATATACTAAATTCTGGGATGATATCTGCAGATTTCTTTTCTTTTCGTCTTCATTGTCCAAGCTTTAGACAATCTGGCCATTGTGGACATTGTGGTTTCTAGTGAATTATGGACTTTTTGCTCCCAAGACCATTCGCTCCCGGGAGCGAAAGTCCTGGAACTTTTGCTCCCTGGTACTTTCCAAGCGAATGGAGGATGGAGCGAAAGTACGCAACCGGGAGCGAAAGTTCCGGCTATGGAACTTTGCTCCGACTAGTGAATAGAGCACAGAACGGAAGTGTAGTGAATTGTAATTAAATGAATTAAGCAAACTGTGTAGAATGGTTACATACTGAAAAACAGCCTGAGGTAAGCTTATCTGTGATTTGTTTTTGTGTTGTATAGGGCTGTTGTGTTGTAGTTCGATGTTCAATAATGCATTGCATTGAAGTATTTAATTAAATACTTGAGTAAATGCACTTGCAAATTATATGGCTTCTGTCTTAGTAAATGAGATTTTTGTAGCTAAAGGAGCTTTTGTTTGAAAAAAATCTAACATTTATCATAAAAGTTAAAATTATCGTATGATACATCACAAATGCAATTAGGCCTACTTGAGATGAACAACACAATGGCACAAGTTTAAATAACTTTAGCAACATTTACTTAGGCCTACTCTTCAAGCAGTAATACTTGCAGTTACATACAAACGGGTCCTGAGCGCCAGACTTAATCTATGTACAAGTTCGCATGATATAGGCCTAATGCAAATTAAAAAAATAAATTTTAAATCATAAAAGTCAAAATTATCGTATGATACGTTTACTTAGGCCTACTCTTAAAGCAATAATATGCACACGGGAACACAGAAAAGAAGTAGAATCGATTAGCAACAGAACAGAGTCAACAACAAAAGATTTGCTTCTGTTTGGAATGTCCACGAAGCGTGACCAAATATCCGTGATTGCCCGTCCTTTCTGACACGTTGGTTGATCTTTTTAGTTGTAATTACCGGTTGTTATCACATACGGTAACCGGTGACTGAAGTCGCGCTATCGATTAGTGATCGAACCGATCTTAGTACTGAATCTGGTTCGGGCCCGATCCAGTTGGCTCGGGCTCGGTACCGAACTGCCCACAGATTGGTCACCGAATCGCCACTGCATTGTATGAATGTGCGACAGTGCACACTGCAGGCCAAAAGCGAGGAAAAATCAGTGAGAAATGAGAATATACAGAATACAGTAGACACTGCAAGGGATCACAAAGAACCGCAACATACCGAGGGGGCCTTGCTGACAGGGTGTAACACATAATGTGGCCTTTTAGGGAAAGGCTACATAATAATTATCTGTATTCACCCACCACCCTGTTCTCAGTAAAAACTGTGTAGCCAATGGTGTCCTAGGGCAAACCACACCACCATGCCAAACAAACACTGTGTAGTGTGACTATTGATTGGCCCCCTAACCATGTCATGACACATCGAGACACTTGAATGTTTTACTGTGCCCCATTATGGCAATTTTTGTGTACATAACTGTTTTTGTTATTTGTCACGTAAATCAGTCAGTATGTTAGTATGTCAGTCTGTATGTAAGTAGGTTTTCCACAGGATCTGAACCTCTATTTCTGATACCGGGAGTGAAAATACCCAAAATTATTCCCGAAACCGTGTCAACAGTACACAACAGTCACCACAGCGCTGTTGAATGGATAGACTCATTGTGGATGGTCTCTGTGTGCGACACACTGGCAATGCAGATACCAGGCCACATGTGGGCGATGCAGATTAGGTATGTTAACAAGTTTCAGTCGAGACAAGCGAGAATTAAAATTCTGGAAGTCGAGTATTGTGAAAGGACAGCGCAAACAAATTTTTTAAAAATTAAATAAATATGTGCGTCATCTGAGTTTCAATAAAGGCCTTATTCCAGCACTGTACTTCATCATATGCTTTGTCACATGCTGCAAACAAAGTGAAGCTTGTAACTGGCTGATCCTGGATGACAGGCATCCGCATCCCACGGGAGACTGAGCTGTAATTGCCTTTGAAGTTATGTCAAGTGGTATGTGGTGAATAGAAGCAAGTGTGATGATGCTATATGCACTAGGTTGTAGAGAGCGACTGATTTCAGGGCTTAAGGCTGATGTCTGACATGCCAATATTGGCATAGTCAAATCGGCTGATACCGATGTTTATGTGGCTGGTCATGCATGTCGGTTCTAGTGACCCTCTGGCGAGACCCCTCATACTGCTTGGGCATGTTAGTATGAAGAGTCTTCAGTGCTACTATATAGGACTCCCATGTTCAGCATACCACTGCCATTGCTGGAGGCAGATGATTAAATTACATGTACCATGTCACCTTCACCATGCGATGCTCACGGGCCACACACTCTGCTGGTGCATTATGTATTTGATTTATGAAGTAATGAAGATCCTCAATCTCTTTGTTAATTTATATGAAAATTTGGAAATATACGTTTTGTAGGGAATTTAAATGGGGACATATACTGGAATTTTTATGATGATGACGCCATGTCACTTGTACTTAGAATGCAGTCAGTCAGTGCAGTATTTTTAATTGTTAAACAGCGTTGTGAATTAAACGAGAGTGTGGACAAGTCCAACAAGCAAACGTGTTTAAATGTCAAACATTAATTTTTCAATTTTCAATGTATCATCCAAATTCATGTAAACATTTATTCCATTACATGCTGGTTTGACCGCATCAGGGAATCGACCGCTGTGATCGTTGCATCAGTCGTCGAAACAACACGGCGACCAGGTTGTTCCTCATAACGAACAATTTCTTGACCATGAGCAGACTTTTTCCACCAAACATATATTGCTGGTCTTGTAAAGTACTTGTCACCATATACTGGACCCATCTCAGACTGAATGGCATTTGTGCTAAGTCCTTTTGCCCACAGCAAATGAATAATGTGGGATGATTTCAACGGTAACGTTGGCATATTTAATGTTTGTAAATGATGTTACAGTGACGTCATCGTAATAAAACTCATAGCTCGTACTCAGAATTAAATTCCCTAGAAAATGTATATTTTGGAATGTTCATAGTCTGAAAATTAACGGAATGACGCCATTTTGTAACTTATTTATAGAACGATCCTCGTAGTAATCTGCAAATCCTTCCTTTCTGTGACTGTTGTTGTGTGTTGTGAGACACGTCAGTTGTCAGTCCTGTTTGTTTGTTTGTTTGTTGCAGGATTTTCCAGCTGCTGGACAAAATTGTCGTCATTTGACTAATACTCAGTTCGGTCAGGCACTCAGCACGTAACAAAAACGTCGGTCAGCTGTTCTGTAGATATTGCATGCAGTTTTCAACAAGATGAATCGCTCTAATCCGTGGGATGTATCGGCCAGTGGCCCACCAGTTGCTAGTGGGCAGGTGCCTTTTTATAACCCTGCACAGTTTCAGCAGGACCATTCCACAGGTAGTGCTATGGCACCTTCAGGTACATTTGGTGATGCAGGACACGGAGCCGGGATAGATGACATGTCTGCAAATTACCCTTACGAACAAGCGTGGCATAATAATTGGAATAACTTTGGTGCTTGGCCACATGCGCAAGGATATGATTCTGCTGGTTATGATGGTAATTATTATCTGCAACAGCAACTTGCTGGTGAACCTGCTGCCTCTGTGTCAGAAGGAGGAGCTGTAGGCACTTACGGAGAACTTGTGTATGATTCAAACTGGTCGTCAAACCAGCAATTTGAGCATTATCCCACACAGTTGGCTGAGACGGGTGAATATAACTATGATCCAACAATGGTAGGTAGATATGATAATTTGGCTGGTGGTGCTGTGGATAGTTCCAGTGTCAGCACTAGCCAGAGTGCTATGCCGTTGTATGGTTCACATACTTTTGAGGACAGTGCTGGAATGTCTCCATTCTTTCACTCGGGAGATGAAGTCAGTTCAAGTGGATTGCCACCGCAACTAGCACCACCTAATATGGCGGTGGAAGGAGTGGCACTATTTTCTAGTGATCAGTTACCTACAGTGAACTCGTTTAGCAATGTAGGCCATCAGCCATCGCCGTTTGATGAACTTGGAGATATGAAGTCTCCACGAATTGGTATGCCGGAGCAGTCTGTTTTACCGTCTTCCCACAGTCGGCAGAGTTCTGCTGGAGGTGGAGTTCAGTTTCTGATTGGTGGGTCGTCGAGTGTATCTGAAAGTCAGAGCAGAGCAGATAGTCCTCGTGCACCGGGAGTGGAAGCAGCATGTGGTAGTGCGGCATTTGAGCAGGATGAGGCCGACAGCAGAACTGTTGTAACAGAGCACGTTGGGGTTACACAGCCACATTTTACTGATGCTGGATCTCATAAGAATCTGACCGGCAGAATGGACGACTCACCTGTGCATTCACTGCTGCCTCAGGGCACGATGACAGGTACGCCAGCCAGTGGTCATCATCGCAAGCTGGCACCGGCAGCTGGCCCTGCTGCATCTCTTGAACATCCACACATGCCACCAGATTTGATGGAACCAGTGTCTTCAGAGTCTGATGCGACACAAATGTTACAGTGCTTAGCTAATGCTGAATTTGTCCACCCAGAGGCCAGCATTTGTGAGGAGTTTGGCAGTCCTCAGCAAGTCTCACATCAAGTGGATGATTCTCAGATGTTGATAAAAACAGACGAGAGCAGTGAACACAAAACTGATATGTATGCAGGTCCATTAGGTTCACATCCCGACAGCTCATTTACACCTGTTGGAAATGCTTTAGTATTTACGTCAGGTGGAAATACTTTAGCAACGAATGCTGCCATGTCACCAGGACAGCAGTTTACCAATAGCCGTAGTGCTGCTGAACCACATATGCAGACAGGTTCTGTTTGCTCGGCAGCTGCATCCGATGGTGGTGCATTAGATATGCGGGAGATTGAACTGGATGCAATGGTAGACAGTGGTAGTCCACAAGATGCTGTACGTCGTATAGAAGCTGACAGTAATGTGGAAGCCGTCAGTGAATGCAGAGTAGGAAGTGGGACTTTCAAGCAGAGTTTACATGATGCCCGTAGTCTCGTTCACCATCACGTGAAAGCACACCGCGAGGCAGCTATGTCACCTGCAACTACACTGTGGGAAAACCCAGAACCAGCTGGTGTTCGACTTTTGCCAGCATCAGCTGCCGTGACAGAAAGTCGGAGCACTACTGATAGGGTGTTGACGTATGAATTGCCACAGAACACTGACGCTGGCCCGAGTAAATCTGGTGCTAGTGCCACAGTGCATGAACCAAGTTTAGAAGTACGTTCAGCAATGTATTCTGCCGATGATCAGCGGGTTCCACAGACTCCACTTACAAACTCCGCTTTGTCACAGCCTTCGCATGTTTCTTGCATTGACCACTCGGTGCCATCACAGATTGTGTCTGAATCCAGCAGTCGTACTGTAGAGCATCAGTCCGTGGTGCAGCCAACCACTGGTCCAGATACATCTAGTATCTTAGAAAATGAAGCTATTGATTCGTTGTCTGAAGAACTAGCCAGGTCAAATATTTCTTCTGTAAATCACTATAGTCAAACATTGAACAGTGTGCATGCGAAGCCGTCGCACGCTGCAGTACGACAGACGTCTGGAAAACTGACTAGTGAAGGTGTCATTACTGTACCTGGTGGCAATATAGTGACGGGTGTAGACGTAATACAGGGTCCTCAGTCGTCAGAACTGAGACCATCTATGAGTGGTGAAGTAGAGCACACTCGTGGAATGGTAGCTCATCAAACACCAAGTGCTACGAGACAGAATGTTGAACATGGTGCAGGTCAAAATCAACGTGGTGATGACAAGAACAGTCAAGCCAATGTTCATGTATTGCAAAACAAAGATGTGAATATTCATCAGGCTGTTCTACATGGTGAAAAAATGGAGAATGGAGATGTTGTGGCCTCTTCACAGCAGAAGGCACGTCGAGAATTTGATAATACTGTGCCTGCAATGAAACCAAAGCAACAACCAGTGCCACATTCTGTGTCTGATGTGCCTGATGCCAGATACCAAGTAGAGGTTGACAGATCGAGGCCAAGGCAAGGTGACGTGGACCAAGTGAATAGAAGACCTTTATCGAGACAAGGCTATGATGATAGAGATTACGGTAGACCTCGTTCAAGACAAGACTATAATGACCGGGATCATGACAGGCCTCCTTCAAGACATGGTTATGGTTATGAGCAACCAAAATCTAGGCAAGTGTCCGAAGATCCGTATAGTCGACCTCGATCATCGCAAGGATATGAAGATCCATATTATAATCGACCGAGGTCAAGACAAGGATATGGTGATCGACATGATATGCCTAGTGGTGGACAAAGCTATATTTATCCAGAAGGTGGGCATCAGCAAAGGCCATCTTATGAAGGCCGACGCGATCGGCCAAGTTCTAGACAAAGTTACCATGAGCCTGAGGATAGACCAAGGTCACGACAAGAATATGACTATAGGCCAAGGTCACGACAGGATTATGAGGACTGGTCTGCTCGTGGTAGCAGAGATCATGGGACCGCTCGTCACCGCGACAATCGATATAGCGATGCAGATTCATACAAGAGACCAGGTTCAAACCAAGAGTTTTTTGATGAACATCGTGATTTACGTCAGACTAGTAGGCAGCCAGATGAATCTTTCAACAGGCCACGATATGATGCACCAGATGAAGGATATGATAGAACATCCCGGCGCAGTCGCCAGGATGATTCAGGTGATCCTAGATATCGACCTGGTCAGGGATACAGGGAAGAAGAATATCGCCGGCCAAGATCCCGTGGAGGTGAGATACCGTTTTTTGATGCAAAACATGTAATGCATGTACTAAGTACTTGCTTATCTACTGGCTAAGTTTGAAAACTATACTAAGGCCCGGTTGCACCAAACGCGGTTGAATCGTCAGTTAACTAATCTGTAGACTGTAGTTATTTGTTAACTGAAGGTTTAATTGTTTTGCATTGCACCAAGTTAACTGGTCCTTCACTAAACTCCAGTTAGTAAACCAAAAGACGAAGAATCGCTATTGGCTGGTACGTGTCACATGACTATTGTTGACATCTGCGTCATCGTACTAAGCATGTACGACTACGTAAGCGTGCAGCAAACATACATCAAAGCAAAGAGAAGCGAGCATACTACGAAGTGAAACTTCGTGAATGTTTACCTCAGAAAGTAGATGAAAGACTGTACCTTTCGGAAGCCGGTAGTGTGATGTGAACTTACCGTCATACTCTTCAAATGGGTTAGTTCGTGGGAATACCATGCACATGTTTGTGTTGCACCAGTCGATTAAAATAACGAGTTGCATTCGTCGGCCATTTTTATTGTGGAGCTTAACCGCAGACTGCTGGCCGGTTAAGGTTAACTGAGGTTTAACCTTAGGTTTGTATATAACTGGCAATGGTGCAACGTAATTTCGCTTAACCTCTGGTTAAACTGAGAGATAACCCTAGGTTATCTTTAACCGCGTTTGGTGCAACCGGCCCTCAGTCTTCATAAGCATTTTCTTGTTCGTACATCTGTCCATCTGTTTTATGCCTCCCCTGACTCGAGAATGAAAAGTTCCAGAGTTTAAATTTGATAATACAGGTTTCCCATGACAACTGTAACTAGTCATTTGTTACTTTGAGATCAAGAGATCAAAGATCATGGTCACAGGCTCAACTGCTGGCCATACTTGGTAATGTTGTCCATGGAATAATGGAAATACCACATACTTGAAACTTAGATGGTTAAAAGGTCAAGGCATGAGGTTTGCGTGTCGCTGTCTTCATGGTGTCTCTGGCTTATGCATTTAAATACAGAAGCTTGCACAAAGTTTGATTTCCCCCATAGCATGTTTGCATTGTTATGTCATTTCTTGGGTTAAGTGCTCAAACATCAAGGTCCTCGCACAGCTGAGGCATGAAATGTGCCATAACTGTTGCGAAATGCCACTTGTTGAGAAGTGTGTAATTAGAACGTCAGATGTCAGGGCCACAAAATTAATTGTATACACGGCAACTGCACTGATGTTGCTAAAAGGCAGTGGCACCATCAGCTGGCAAGTTGTTGGATTATTACAGTGTGTCTCAAAAAAACGGACTGCTAAGATTAATATGACATAACTTCACCAATTCACAGCGTTCTCTAATTATTTTTGGCAGAGACAGACTTTATTCAATTCTAAATTCACTGTGCTAAAAAGTTTTTAAATTGACTTAGAACCAGCTGTGTGGTTTCCATAACAACAGTAGCGACTTGATTCACCTGAACAGCAAATTTCTAGGCTGACTTTGAACAAGATATCATCGGCAGAGCAATTAACGAGTGGCAAAACGATTGTGGGCCTGTGTAAGTACCGAAAGACAGCATTTGAACACGTGTTGTAACTTCTGATAATGCAAAACATTTTATTATTCTGATAGAAACACTGTTTGTTTAAGAGATTTAACTTTTCTGTTCATAAGGCAGCATAAACCTTGGAATGACGTGCAGTTAAGGATTGCTACAATAACTCGCTTCAGCCGGTACTTTGCTGCAAACACAACTGTTTTCTAACTTTGTGCTTTAATTAGGAATATTGAGCACATGTTATCTCTGAAATTTTAGTTAAATTAAAGAACTTTTGAAGTTTTGATTGAGTTATGTCAAAGAACACTCTCAACCATTCAAGTGTTACTCCTTCAGCTGATCTCGATGACTTCGCAGATTCTGCCACTCCAGATGTAATGGTCTCGGAAGATGTACCTATGTTGCATGAAGTAACCAGAGCGATCC
>Ga0209149_1002390_pt1 | contig 10497 bp, 10 predicted proteins | sample WorMetTyACAVOLI2_FD_187423 | JGI IMG/M metagenome (GOLD analysis project Ga0209149, IMG submission 187423) | Marine gutless worms symbiont microbial communities from Max Planck institute for Marine Microbiology, Germany - Olavius algarvensis... ...
CACTAACAGGAAACCCTACCCCAGGAATTCAATGGTACAACTTTCGACCCCCTGGGGTGACCCTTAACCGGGGAATGGGCCCCCTGTGAGGCGCTTTTTGTCAAATTACTTTGACCTCTTGTTTTTAAACTGGCCGATAGGGACCCTGTCGGTTGGCCGATGTAGTGTTTACCGACGCTGTGCGGCAAGTGTTGTCGTTGATCGTCTTGAAGTGTAGTGATACCGTTGTGTGAAGCAGTGATGAGGCAGGCGAGTGTCGACCACCAGTGATCGTAATGACGACACACGTCGACGAACGCCGACAGGTCGAGTAGACATCGTGGAACGTCGCACGAGGTCTCCGTCAGGACGACGATGATCGCTCTATCACGTCGACGAGCCGTGTCGCTCAGCGCCTTCATGTCGGACACGCACGGCCAGATGTCGCTGACGAACTGACGACTCAACACGAGGACAGTTCTTGATGATGTCTTCATGCCGTAATCCACCGCCTAACGTACACACACGTGACTGTGACGTAGATGAGTTCTGTCGGTTGCCGGTTTAGTGCCGCGGTAACACGTTGGACTCGATCAACGTAGTTACTCTACGCTAGGCCCGGTTAGTGCATGGGTGGGTGACCGTCTTTGGACGGCTAAACCACCTCGGCGCAGAACCAGGCACCCAGGCCTACTCAGCCTGAGCCCGCCCTCTGTGGTTAGGCTAGAATGAGTACCCGGAGAAGGCTGGGGGAGTAAACAGGCATACCGCGTAATACACCAACCCTTATCTGTGGTCTCGCAGTGTTCGCTGAATGCCTGGCTGAACAGACTGGTTAGCGGAGATCAGCGGTAGCGCGTTAGAGGCGTGTTCGCGACGATGCGCTATACAAATCCACAGTTTATACTTACTTCTAATACACCTGTAAATTATGATCGCACAAGCACGCTGTTTAATGGAGTCTCGCTCACAACTACTCAACGTAATTCTCTCGATGTACCGGATACGAAGATCACTTTTCCACTTTCCTCAGAACCTCACCATTGCGAAAAAGGAATTTTAGTGGTTTTATTGGCATTTCTCATGCATGTCCCGGTGGCGCTGTTGGTAGCGTCGCGGTACGCGCTGCCTGGCTATAGTGATCGGCGAGTCTGGGTTCGAGCAGGGTGGTGTTTGCAGTCAAAAGCAGTGTGGAATATCGAGGCGCGAAGGGCCGAAAGCGAGCGAGGGAGTAACTATAAAAGACGGCGCTCGATATATCGTACTGCTGAAGCTAACTACAGGCAGACACGTACGAAGCATCGCGCGGCCTGTCTGCGACAGCAGAGCTACCTGTCTTGTTTTAGCTTTCGTCTAATGAAGCACACAAACAGTTATCGTCAAAACGCATAAGTAAAGACCGACATTATAATGTGATATGGCCAACAGAAATGATGAGTGCCTGGTATAGCGAGATGTTGCGGTGTGTTGCTAAGATCTGACTGAGCGAGGTACACTGAAGAACGTTGACGCCACGTCCAGACTGGAGTTCCAGTCGCTCCATGACGCTGAAGACCCAGTCTTTTTGGTCAGGATGATGCACGAAGAACGCGTCGTGTTGAGGTGTGGAGGTGAAGTGGAGCAGTGGTAGAGGTGGCAGTGATGATGATGATGATGATGGCAGTGCAGGTTGCCTCGGTTCGGAAAGTGACAACTGCATCACACGACAACTGCGCAGTTATTTTATACGAAACGCATTCTCATTCTCATCGCTCGCAATCGCAGCGTGTCGGCCTTCAGTGTTGGCTGTAGATACATAATTATGGTCAAACTGCACTGTTTCGATTTGTTGTAAATCGCCGTACAACGAGCTGTACAACAAATCGACAACAGACGGAAATAGTAGAGTTTGAGTTTGAGCCGTTTTGCAGTTGTTAGCCGTAGTCTGCGCCGGAGATATAGACACTAATTGTCGAAAATCAATATGGCGGCCACCCTCAACTTAACTGTTTTCGAGATATTTACGGTGAAGTAGCTTTTTAGAGGACAAAAACCGACCCCTTTAATTTTTTGGTCTCGCATTTGGTGACCCCTAAAGATATCGCCACCAAGGGAGGACTTTGTGTCCGGAACATAATCTGCCATCACGTGAACTTTCACGTCGATCGGTGTCAGCGTCGCTGAGACACACACAATGATACATACACAAAATTACAGCATATTTAATATGTATCAGACAAAACGCATTGGCTACTAGCGTTGCGTGTGTCGATAATTTAACACAATATTTCCAAAAGCTAAATTCGAATGTTATAATAGAATTATAGCCTTTATTGCAATCAAGGTGACAAACGCAACTCGTTACAATGACACACAAGCTGCCACGAAGGACAGCATTGTATAATAGAACACAGCTTTGGCACGCAGGCCTTCAATACAACCAATGCAATGTTTAGCACGGAGCGTTAGACAGCTAGGCCCTACTAAGCGCCAGGTGTCCTCAATGCCGTAACTTAATTAATACAAACCGAAACAACGAACGCACGCATACATTAACATAGGATTAAACTTAAACATGATAAATATTTACAAATTCCATCACTGCCCATCACTCCTTGCGACACCGGGATTCGAATCCAAGACCTCTGGATCCCAGTCCGGTGATGCAAACCACACGGCCATGCCCCCCCCCCCCACGATGAAGAGTCGCTTGAGTTGGAAGACGCTAAGAACATCTACACCGTGTCCAGATAAAAAAGGTGCCACTGATTTTTTCACAATAACTTTTACAAATATGCACGTATTTTTTGATTTTTGGTACACACCTATATAAATGAATACTATTCATACTGGTAAATTTACTACGTTGAATGCCATGTACATCCCTTACCTGGTGACGTAATGTTGACGTCACTGAAATCATGCCGTTCACCGTGCACGTGACTGTCACTAATCACCATGCTGCAGAGAGAGAGAGACGCCATATTTTATCCCTACAGAGATGTGGCCACCCAATTCGCCAGATTTGAATCGGGTGGACTACAGCATCTGGGGTATCCTTCGAGACAGGTTCTACCGTTCGCGGATCCATGATGTGAAGGAGTTGAAAGAACGTCTGCTGAGCGAGTGGAGGCTGCTGGACCACACCATCATGCACGATAGCGATTGAGCAATGGCGTAGTCATTTGAATGCATGTGTTCGCGTGAATGGTGGACATTTTCAGCATAAATTTTGAGCCTCTGACTTTCTGCTGTGTTTTATTTGTTTAATCGATACTGGTTTCCGTAAACGTGATCGATATAAACATGTGCAAAGTGCTAATATTGTGTGAAATGTGTTACTTTTGTGTCTGACACTTTCACACGGTATGGTAGCAACATAACGAACGTGTGGCAGGAAATTCTTACGCCAGTGACTTTGGCATTCTCTTGTGAAGTTGTGCCAAAAATAAATGAAAATCCGTCAATATTTGTAAAAGTTACGGCGAAAAAATCAGTGGCACATTTTTTTATCTGGACACGGTGTATATACACCGTGTCCGGAAAAAAGGGACCGACAGTATTTTGGCCGTAACTTTGACAAAAAACTTTGACAACTTTATAATTTTGGCATAAATCATCCTAATAGATCGCGTGACTGGAAAATTGTATCCCATCAATACTTGCACGACACTACGTAATGATGACGTAATTGTGACGTCATTGAAAAACGCCATTTTCGCAAGAAGAACGCCAGAATTCATTCTACCTTTACTGTGGCCTCCAAATTCACCGGATTTAAATCTCTAAAGTGTGTGGGGAATACTGCAAGACAAGGTGTACAAAACATGCATGCATCATCTAGACGACTTCAAGCAGCGCATAAAGACTGAGTGCGCTAAGCTGGATCACGTCGTCATTGCAGCTTCTGTGCATCAGTGACGTCGTCGTCTCTCAGGGTGCGTCAAGGCCGGCGGCGTTCATTTCGAGTAGTTTTTTTTAATTTTCACATCGTGTTTTCAGCGATAACTACGACCTTACTTACTGTCATTGATCAGTCGAACACTTGCATGCAAATAGCTAGGCTGGTTTGGTTTAATTGCAGTTGTCAGTTATGACTTTGCGCTTTGCGATACATGGTCATTGTCTAATTTGCAAGGTTAAGTGACGACACTGATTAGATGAGGCTGACTTTTATTGTGTTAGTAGTTTCGCGTTCTTCACAATATTTCTTGCAAAAATTATAACTATATATTTGAATTTGTCAAAGTTATGTGATGTCCAAAGTACTGTCGGTCCCGTTTTCCCCGGACACGGACCCGAAAACGGCATTTTTCAATGACGTCACAATTACGTAGTGTCGTGCAAGTATTGATAGGAAATTTTACAACTTTTCAGTCACACGGATTGTCAGGATGATTCATGCCAAAAATTATGAAAAGTTGTCTAAATTTGTCAAAGTTACGGCCAAAATACTGACGGTCCTTTTTTCCGGACACGGTGTATATACAGGGTGTTTCAAAAAAGTAGCCCGCTAAAACGTTTTGGAATATTTTCACTTCGGTTAAGTTTTTTTGCATGAATTTTGCAAATTTGTTGGCAATTGATAACCACGTAGGCCTACAAATTTTTGTAGATTTGTCTTAATATTTCATCAACTGGCGTTATTAATGTTTCCACTAGCGCCCATAGTTTTTACCCTGTCGGGTTTTGAGTATTCACCCAGTAAACTGAAAATGCAGTATTTACCAGCTTTTCGGAAATGACGTCATTTTTCGTCATCGCATGTCTTAGACTAATTGTAAACAATCGATAACTGCCTGATTTTTACTATTAACGTTTTACTGACATTGTTTTACAGCTTGGTAGGGCCTACAAAAGAAAAAATGTCTTACAACGACAAAGTGTGCACGCAGACGCTTCGTGAGCAAGGACTTGGTGCGAAAGGCATCATTCCAGTTAGTGTGGAAGTTCAGCACTGTTAAGAAAGTTTGCAGTCGAGTCGAGCGCACTTGCTCAGCCGTTCTGCGTAAACCAGGCAGCGGGAGACCTGCCACAGCGTCTGCGTGCGCTGTCCATGCCAAACGGCATAGCAATACTCCGACGGGAACTCCCCTTCTGGGGGCGTCAAATGCAGGTGGGGTAGGAAGAAATCGCGATTCTGAGCCTATATCTGGCTTTAGTGCCTGCTGTTATCGCTGCAACATGCCAGGTGTTGTAAACACGGTCGCCGATGGCCCACGGTTACCGTCTCGCAAGTTATGACACATCGCTGGAGCGGCGGTGTTGACTGCGGGAGAAGACGACGAAATGTTTATGACAAGAAGCCTCAACGTTACGCCAAAGACAACAGAACAGCGCATTTAACTGCACGCAGTGATAAATCTGTAGCCTACGTAACTAACAATAAAATACTCTACTCGACGTTTTGTACTATTGAAGCTAACTACTGACAGACACAAAGCATCGCGCGGCCTCTACGACAGCAGAGCTACTTGTCTCTGTAAATACTCAAAACTTGACAGGGTGAAAACGATGGGTACTCGTGGAAAAAAATAACGCCATTTCATGAAATATCAAGATAAATCTACAAAAATCGGATCATGTGGACATGAATTGTCAACAAATTTGCAAAATTTCACGCAAAAAGACTTAACCGAAGTGAAAATATTCCAAAAATTTTCAGTGGAGGGCTACTGTTTTTTTTTAAAAACCTGTAGAATGAACTGGTGGTAGTTTGTTAGTGGCAGTAATTGGGCTTCAGACGGTACGTCCGAACACCGATGTCAATGTCCGCCGCTGCGGATGCTGCTGTTGTGGCCGGACGCAGCTGGTGTTCGACAAGATGCATGCGTCGATACGCGGCGCCGGTTGCGTGTCCTCTGATGAAGATGAAACGTTTTAATGAAGGTCTTACTTCGACTCATCTCTCGTTGGACGTCATTAATTTACTGTCGCCTGGTTCTGACGTCACGTACGCCTAGTACGAACCGGGAGCAGGTGTTCTGCTACGCTAATGCAGTATTACACCAGTCTAGCAGACGACTATGTTATACTCTCCCGAGGTTTTATCATCGATCGACTAATTATACACGTGAGTTCATTCCAGTCACGTCCGCATGCTAACGACAACCTTTTCGTGCGTCATGTTCGTATTCTGCCGAGTATAGTAGCTCGCTGTAGCTCTGTTTTGTAGTTCTGCTTCCACATTATTAGCCTTTCGGTAACCCAGGTGTCAGATGCGCTTCAGCGCTGTATGCGTCTACTTTTATCATTACTTATTTATTACTTACTGTTTTCGGTGGCCTGTTGTAACTGTGTGTACATAACTCAGCAATATTAGGGGAAACGTTTAAATCTATTGTCACGAAACTTTTAGAACAGATAGATAGGATTAAACCGTTTACCCTTAAGAGTGCAAAGGTATTTCTACTGCCACATCGAATAATATGAAGTTGGTACACTGGCTGTTGATGGATGTGCTGTTACATTTTGTATAGCGAGGAGGGGACTGGGCGCGGCCACAGCCCGCCCAGGCCCCTCCTCGCTGTACCAAATGTAACAGCCCAGCCATCAAGGGCCAGTATAGAAATCACCGTATTGTTGTATAGTGGTCCGTTGTTCTGCGGTTTTAATGTGGCCAATTAAGTGGTTGATCCTCAAATGATAACGATTTTACCCGCGGCCGGTTTTACTACCGACTGCCGATCGGGGCAGCAAAGTGTAACGTTCCGTAACTTGCATATATCACGGCAAGCACATGACTGACATTTTACGACAATAAGCCTAATACAGTAAGCATACAGCAAGAAGCGTTTAAACCAACTGAAGTTATGTGCAGAATAACCTATTTAACGAAAGTACAGTTGAACTTGGAGTTAGCAGCAAAAATATGGCAAACTATTAGCAAGAAGAAGGCTAGGACAGCATTTTCGCAAACGGTCTAGCCGGTTTAGAAATTTCTCGGTTCAGAAATGAAATGAACTGACACCAGGGCTTCTTTTAAGGATCAGATTAGAACTACACAGGGTGCGAATTTCATGGCGAGCGCGGAGCGCGAGCCTATAACGGGGATCTGGGGGCGGAGCCCCCAGCGGGGATCCAGGGGGCAGAACCCCGGTAAGGGATCAAGGGGCAAACCCCCTGAAGCTGAATGCCCTTTTGTTTTTGTGTGTCCAAAGGAAGCTGCAAATTTGCCGCATTATTGATATTTGCAGAAGTCAATAAATCACACAGTGAATGAATGAGTCATTGTTTAGCGACGCATCTCCAACCAATTTATATGTTGTCACGTCGACCATATCCACTTACAGTTGCCCTTGAATTCAGACATGTTTAACGTGTGCTGCTGTGCAATTCGTCGTTTTTCATTGAGTGCACACAGACCGAATGCACTTGTACACAGTGTCTGAAAAAGTACACTCCTTAACTTCTGACGGCAAGTTGCTGTAACTTATCTGCTATTCTGTTAATAAACCCACTGAATACAGTTAGACTATCGACGCAGTCATTAACGATCATCCGCATCGTCGTCATTGCCAGAGTCAGCCGCCGAATCAGAATCCTGGTTGTTTCTGCCAGTTATCGTCGCCTCCACAAAAACTCAAAGTACGACTGTTCCTTTCCCCTTGTCCTTTACCGTAAGTAGTCGTCTAGATTTTTGATTCATGCGTGTAGCTGCATGTATAGTTGTCAGTTGAAGTAATTAAACCACAAACGGAGAATCTTTGATGTGTTTAAGTGGATATAAGAAGATGGTTTGTCATTTTTTAGAACTGCACAAACTTACTTTTAGAACTGCACAAATCCATTTAGAACTGCAGTTTATTTTGTATATAACTGCACACTAAAAAAAGCTCTGACTGACACTGCCGTCTGCGCTGAGTTTATCTCCACGCCGCTGCCTCCGCCGATCTCATCACCACCAACCCAGGACGCCATGCGTGCCGCCGCTGATCAACTAATCAACATCGGCGCAAAGCTCTAGATGAAATGGAGAATCTTCATTCGCCAAATTGATCACACAGTACAATAGACCTAATTGTGCCTATGTACGCCCTGAGCCATAAAAAGTGCCACTCGATATCCGCTCATAACTTTGAGAAATGTTGGCCGATTTTAAAAATTCCTTCACTGTTGGATTCAGCAGTAAATTTGCAACAAGATTCGTGCCATATTTCCCACCGCACCTTAAACGTGTCACTACACTACCTTGTGAAATACAAAAGATCAACAATAGCGATGTTCTTGATGTATTTAACACAACATCATAGATTTGTTTCTAAACATTAGTATATGTGGGCTTTTGAATCATGCTGTATACTCAAAGTGTCCTCCTTTGGCATAAATACATACCCAGATACGTTTGTGCCACTCATCTATTGTATCATCGACTACACACACTACACTTTGTCCCTAGCCACGCCAGACGTTTGTCGGACGCTGCTTCAGTTCACTGATGTCATGAACTTGATGAGTGTCGCAAATGTTTCCATGCATACACCCATGCAAAAGGAGGACTTTAGCATTTACTGCGACTGAAGAGTACACACACATTCAAATTTATTTGGTTAATTTTGTCAACAATAAGGCAAAATGGTGGTATTGTGTTAGATATGTTAGAATTTTGCTATTTTGATATGTTTCTCACAAGATAGTGTAGCGACATGTTGTAGGCCTAGGTGCGGTGGAAAATGTAACATGGATCTCGTGGAAAATTTATTGCTGAGTCCGACAGTGAAATAATTTAAAAAATCGATAATTATGAATGAATATCGAGTGGCACGTTTTTATGGCTCACGGTGTAGTGTCAGTAAAAGTATCGTTAAAGTGGTCACATAGTCAAGGCTATAATAATTCCAATGCACAAGACACACAGTACTGAATCCAGTCGGACCGAACATCGAATCAGATATGCAAAGTGAATAAAATTGAATTAAATTTCCCGCAATCGGACAACATTAAGAATGGCCGAGCGCTGGCAAATGACGCAAGACACGTATCCATAGAAACGACTATTGAGTTAAAGTTTGCATCTAATTTTTTCGATTATTCAGTTAATACTAAGTACCAATAATAAAATGTCCGAATTTAAAACAGTTGTCAGTAGCAGCAAAGATCAACGGGTACCATTATTTTGACTAGCTATTTTAAGCCAATTTGTTAATAACTAGTCTAATACAGGAGCGATAAACGTAATTATTGACAATGTTCAGCCAGCTCTCTTATAATACGCCATCTAAACTAACATGAGACTCAGCTGTCGAAGACAAAGTGGGCGGAAGCGTGTGCATTTAGTGCTACAAACGCAGGTAGTACTCAAGTACCGAATGGCTATTAAATTGTACTTACATAACGGGTTCCGAAAAATGCGATATACTCTGTTTCCAAACAAAAAGCTCAGCTGTCGCAAAGAGACCGCGCGTACTTCGTGTCATTGAATATTTCGCTAAGTCACTCAAGTCACTCAAGATAATTCGAAATGACACTTTAACGTAGGGTATGTCCATATTCCATTGTAATTACGTCTGTATCTCGTGCCGTTTCTGAGACATTCAGCTTCAAATAATGGCGTGACCTTGAAATCAGGGTTACGGGTCATTCAAGGTCATCGAAAATGTCGCCATTCGATAGATCACACACGACTTACTACCAGTTTGCCATTGTAACTATGGCGCTATCTTGTATTGTTTCCGAGCTATTTGACGTTAAATAATATCGTGACCTTGAAATTTGGGTTATAGTCAAATGATAGGCTTGTCATGCGACACAATTAAATTAATTAATTATTACTTAGTTATTAATTAGTTGTTAATTAATGATATTAATTAGTTATGAATATTATGAACATTTTAATTGTAAACACATTCAGTAATTAGCTATGAACGGTGAACTGGATACCATTCGAAAACTTAGATACGGTTTCGTATTGGCATTTTATAGCAACTACGGCCGCATCTTTAGCCGTTTCTGAGATATCGAGCGCTAAGTTATGGCATGGCCTTGCAATCTGGGTTCAAGCTCATTGAAAAAATATGTCTGTCTTGCACCGTCACTGAGGTATTCAGCGTCGACTATTGGCGTGACTTTGAAATTTGGGTTAGAGGTCACGCAAGGTCATAGATAATAGTACTGTTCGAAAGCTTGGGCACGGTTTCCTATTCGAATTCGATAATAACTATAGCTCTATCTTGTATCATTTCCGAGCTAAAGCGAGATATTGGTCCAAAATCGCGATTTTTATCGCGCGTCAGCATACTGACGCGCGATATTGATATAGCAAATCTGTCTGTCTGTCTGTCTGTCTGTCCGTCCGTCTGTCCGTTACGTTCCGGTACCAGATGAAAACGGCTTAACATATCGTCATAGTTTTTTTTCACCATACGGTAGCCCAATCATTCTAGTTTTACCAGCATTAAACATTTTCACAAAATTCCGACGGGGTCACCTGCTGCGGGGCGCTAAATACAGGTGGGGTAGAAAAAATTCGCGATTTTCTACCAATAAGTCGCTATATCTCGCAAACGATACAAAATATCGCCATAGTTACTATGGAAGGTG
>Ga0209149_1002391_pt1 | contig 10497 bp, 7 predicted proteins | sample WorMetTyACAVOLI2_FD_187423 | JGI IMG/M metagenome (GOLD analysis project Ga0209149, IMG submission 187423) | Marine gutless worms symbiont microbial communities from Max Planck institute for Marine Microbiology, Germany - Olavius algarvensis... ...
CCCTCGCGGACGTAATCAATTATGCCGAATTTTTTGTCGATCGGTTCAGGGGTATTGATTTTGTGGGGGGTTGAAATTTGACTATCCCCATAGGAATTGTAGGTCGCCGTTAATACTGTCTGAACTAACGTTCAGACTGTGATGGTGGTGTAGTCAATTGTGTAGGCCATCGAGTTCACGTTGAAGCATAGGACTCCCGTCCCCCAGATCCCCTGCGCCCCCCCCCCCGCCCTACAAGAACCTCTGACCGCCCATTAACCCCCAACTGTGGCAGTCAGGAGCAGTCATTGGTTAGGGGAGACATGAAACACACATTACGTAAGTTCAGGGGTATCAGGTTCAGCGTAGGATCGGCGATCGTTAACATCCGATGGAAAGTTTCTAGATCTGTTTGTGGGTCAGATCGGAAGTGTGGGTATCGACCTGGTCTCCTCTCCCTCAAGAAGCTTGCGGTAGGCAGCAATCTCGAGCTCGAGACCCATCTTGCTGTCCATGATCGCTTGCAGCTCACGCAGGATCGACTCGAGGTCGCCACGCAGACCGTCCGCCTCGCGTCTCAGGCCAGCATTGTCGGCCTCCAACTCTCGCTCGCGGTCCTCCTTGGCGCGTCGCAGGGCGTCGATTTCACGAGCCAGCTGCGCATTCTACATCAACATCATCATCGCAGTCATCAACATCATCAGCCAGTGTAACTGTTGCTGCTGCAACTGCAGATACTACCGTAAAGGAAAATTACATATACCGTAAAACACAACCATTCATGGCCATTTTTCTTGATTTTTCTGGGCCAGCTAGCGGCCCCAATGTACATCATGTCTCAAAAAAGTAACTTAAGCCACAAGGTAGTGTAGCAACATATTTCAGGTGAGGTAGAAATCATTATCGTGTATACACAGAGAATTTTCTTGCGAATCAGTTGGTGAAAGAATTTTGTAAATCGGTCCACATGTGCCGAAGTAATTATGAAACATAAAGAGGCTTACTTTTTAAAAGACCCAGTGTAAGTAATGTAATGTAATAATGACAAATTTAGAGAGACGTATGTAGCACAAGCGGCTTCAAGGGCTCTGTACAAAAAATAGTCAATGATACAATCAAACTGAAGGGAAGTAGGCAAGTAAGTAAGTAAGTAAGCAAGCAAGCGTATGTCTATCTACCAACGAGAATCAGTCGTCAGTTAAACTGTTCCCAAAGGTCTCCACCAAAACCGTCTGAGATGGCGTCAGCTGTTGTTTCACAAGGCAGACGCCAATCCTGACGCCCGCCCGCCTAACTAACATGAAATCGAGACGACAGATCTAGAGCCACAATTATAACTAATTTCATCTTGCATCCAAAAAATAAGGCACGAGTGGGAGTTTCTTACGCATTAGCATACGAAATGTCATTCAGCGCCGTACGAGATGATGTGGCCAACAGAATAACGTAATAATGTGGAAGGTATGTACATCCCACTCGACACATTATTCGGACATTTAGGAGACGATTTTACGGGTCGTGTGACCCAACAAACAGTGTCATAGCACTGAAAAGAACACATAGTTAGTCAACCAGATCAAGGGCCAATCCCACCAGACTAGCTGAGTAAAAAGTTAAGAAAAAGATGTAACCAATAAATTACTAAATATACAGCACGATGAAGATCGAAGATAGGCGCTCGGAAGATAGAGAGGTAAACCAAGCCAGATCAAAGCCCGATACAGTCGACCGATGTGGATGAATGGATGTCGAAAAAACGAGAGAGTCAGTGTTGTCGGACCTCTGCGTGTCTGTGGCCACTGTGTCAGGGCAGCAGCATCTACTGTACAATCAATGAGTGCTTCAGTGATGTATAAGTGCCACGAATTCGGGCAACGACGGGACAGCGCCGTTTCTCCGTCGACGTCCGACTGTCTGGAACGGTCTACCGGCAGCTCAGCAGACACTGGACTTTGTCTTGCGGTTTTCACGTATACGAGCTCAGAACACACTTACCACTGACGGGAGCTGACGTTACTATTTAGCGATCGAGTGTGGCGTTAAACTCGAATGCCTTCGTGGGGAGAGGCATTGACAAACTTAAGAAAGACGTCAGAGATGTCATCGTCAGAACAATTTCTGAGAGGTCACTTAACTCATTATTCTATAGTGCCACATCAAATAGCATGAAGTTGGTACACTGGCCGTTGATGGGTGGGCTGTTACATTTGGTACAGCGAGGAGGGGACTGGGCGGGGCCCCAGCCCGCCCAGGCCCCTCCTCGTTGTACCATATGTAACAGCCCACCCATCAACGGCCAGTGTACCAATCATCGTATTGCTAAGATAAGATAAGATAAGATAAGTTTTATTCACATCGACAAACGTGATGATCAACCTAACAGCATAATAACAGTAAACACAGCAAACAATCAAATGGACAGAACAACTACATACGTAGGCCCTATTAGCCTAATACATACACATGCGTTTTCAACAAATACTTCAACATAAAAGCTAAATAAAACCATACAACGATCTAAAAGTAAAAGACTTCTTAGTCAAATCAAAATGAAACCTTGGCAGATTGAACGAGTGACCATGGGTCCGTAAAGTCATTTGAGACGTGGATGAATCTGGTTCAAGCAAATGGTGCAAGCAGTGGTTAGAAAATGCCATTTGTGAAAACAATATATCATCATAGTGCTCCAGTAAATAATAATAATAATAATACGACAACTTATAAGGCGCCGTAACATGTCCATAAAGTCACTACAAGGGCAGTAGTTCATTAAATGTGTATAATTTGCTGCAGAAACCGTAACGTTTGGCTTTAGCCAATGTAGACGCTTATTAATGACTGACTAAGGCAGAAATATACAAAAAAGCAAGAAAATATGTTAATATAAAAAAGACCACATACAGAGTGAATTGAAACACAGAAAGTAAGCCAGCTGCGTAATGTGGAGAAAGGAACGGCAAGTTTCCAGAAGTGAATCTTTTTCTGTTGTAAGTTTCCGTATATAAAGGCCAGCGACTTCCACATTATGATTATTTAAGTTTTCTCTGCGATTTGGAAAATTGTAAAAACTAAAGCGCCACAACACAGTAGGACGTGCGAACCCTGGCGTCAAGGTCGTTGATCTTGTCTCTAAGGTCGGTGACGTCCTGTCGCAGATCCTTGCAGTCTTCCTTGGTCTTCGTTGTTTCCATCGCCTGGCGGGTCGCTCCAGTGCGGAACTCCTGAATCTGGACGCCGGCAATCAACACAATACGACACGACATTCGTCAGATTCGTATAATTTTGTCATCAGTGGCGGATCCAAGAGGGCCATCCAGGCGGCTCCCATTGGGGTCTGGAAATATTTTCCGACTCAATTTGTTATGCAACGAAAGTAGCGCTTCAAATACAAGTTCGAGATCTGATACTGGAGTTTTTAGTCACCTCTCTCGAGGTGACTTATGAAACAGGTCAAATGTCCGTCTGTCTGTCTATGTGGTGTCAACATTTTCAAAACCCTAGCTAGGGCTCCGAGACCGCTGGGCCGAGGTCAATGAAACTTAATTGGCACGTATATTCTATTGGACGGGAGAAAAACTTATAGGAAGCGGAATTTTGAATTTCGGCGCCTGCACCGCGCGCAGCCACCCCAAACTTAGCCCGGTCGTGAGATATGGCGCACCCTAAACTGGGTGTTTTTTTACAAAAAAAAATTGTAACACCATTATATTTACAACTAGGCCGTACATAATGTTAACTGGCGGCTGCAAAAGTCCACGAAGCAGTCGACGAAATTACACTTAAGACGGTCTGAATCCAATAAAATCCACTTGGCCACCCACTCCGCCTTGAACCACGGGAGCTTATAGCGGCCCCAGACGTCAAAAAGCTGGAGTTTGTGGGAGTGAGAGGGGTTGGAGAATAGGGGAGGAAAGGGGAAGATAAAGAATTGGTTAATGTAATGTATCCGCCCCTAGCAATTCGATTTCGAGATTCACCACCGTTTGTCGCTAAAAGCCTTTTATTAAGTTAACCAATGTCTTCAACATAATGGTGTTAACCTTTCCTTTACTTATCGAGGTCATGCGTAAACCCCCTCTACTGCGTCAACCCGCCCCCTCTACTCTAGGCAAAGCACTCAATTTTCAATTGTAGTTTGAAAAACTTTCAGCTTGGGGTTTAACTACTGGTCACTTAAAGCCCGAAATTAACTACTGGTCAGTGGTCAGTTTTAAATGCTTTAGCTTCTCTTAATTACTGTGACCTCCAGAAATTTAAAACTTGGTTTAATTTTAATTAATAAAACGAAACGGACAGTAAATCGCTTTTATTAAACAAGGCGAATAAACAACTGGCACAATGACACGAGCAGACAGTGCAGCAGCTATCAGCAGGGCTTGATAACGGCTATAGCCGATGACCGTCAACTGTACTACTAGTGAATAAAAGCTAAAGGTCTTTAGGTAAAGGGGTTTATATAGCGTCTTTTTTGTTGTGGTACACTCAAGGCGCTCAGGTATGGATAGCAAATTACACCATACCTGCCTTTACCTCGTAAGCGTTCACCAGACGGCGCCACTACTCATTGTGACTGATAGTTGACATGCAATTGCAGCTTACTAATCATTTATCGACCCTGAAAGGATGAATGGCTGAGTTGACTTGGTTGGCTGATGTACAGCGGACGGTTTACCCACAAAAGTGGTCACCCGTCTGCTGTATAGGTCGAGCACAAGACGGGAAAGTTCGCCAGTCACTCAAAGACCGACGTTCTACGACTTTGCCACGCAACGAACCAACGTCAAGGCGGCCTTGAAGACAGTGCCAGACTGACCTTGAGATTGTAGCTCGACTCCATCTCAGTCTTCATAGTGTCCAGCTTGTCGGCGTACATCGCCTCGATCTCGCGTATCGCCTGCGCCATCTCGTTCTTCCAGAAGTCGCGGCTCTCGGCCGACGTGTCGCGGTACGCAAGCGCCGCCAGCTCCTTCATCTCCTGCAGTGCACACCGGCCAACTTCCATCACTCGACCGCATATTCACCAATTACGAAAACAAGAAGCTTAGCTATCGCTAACAGATCGCGCGACAACTGTGCACACAAAGTAACAACAACCGAAATGACCGTCAAAACTCAGTCAAGGTCATCGGAAATGTCGCAGTTCCTATTACTGTTCCATAGCAACTACGGCCCTATCTTGCATCGTTTCCCACATATACCCAGATATTGGTCGAAAATCGCGAAATTTATGAAAATCTTTATTCACCATACAATGGTAGCAATGTGAAGTAAGGAAATAAAAAGAAAGAGAAAAAACTTAACTATTGCTTAACTAATTTACAATTGGTTATTATGTGTACACACTATACACAATACGCCACAATATGCCCCGCCCAGTCCCCCTCCTCGCTGCACTAAATGTAACAGCCCACCAATCAACGGCCACTGTACCGATCACTGTATTGCTATGACGGTCCGTTGCTTTGCAGTTTTAACGTGGCGATTAAAGGGTTAATTTCTGTTCCTCTGCACATCACTACGTTTGCTTGCCGTCGGTGTGGCCTGCGCCAGACACGACGCACCTGCGGGCGCCGACCAACTGTGTAATAAAGTGCTGCGTCTGAAGAACTGACACGTTACGTCGCAGTCGCACCGTGAATCGTCTTCATTCATACAGTCATTGACTGCTGCTGTCAGCTTGAGATATATCTAACAAGATATATCTCTACCTACGACGCCGATGCGACGCCGTCGCCGTCGCCGTGTGAACTGCCGTCAAGCAGACAATTTCTCGACTCTGTTTCTTAGTGTAAACGGGATTGTTCACGGGGTGGGAGGAGGTCGTCGCTCCGCTGAACGACTTGAATGCAATGATCAATTGATAAACAAGTCTGCATTCTTAAGCAAAAACAATTTCGTTGTGCGTTCCGAGTACAGGGACATATATTGACGGGTTTATTTCGTCTTCTGAATCTAGCTTATTACTCCGCCAAGGCTGCGTTATGCGATCGTTGCAGTCTGTCGGTCATTCGTTCTATCTGTGAGCAAGATAACTCACGAATCCGTTCACAGATGTCGACCAAAGACGGTAGGCATGGTCAAGGGATGACCCTCTAGAAATGATTAAATTTTGGTGTTGAACCGAATAGGGATGTGGATCTACGATCATTTTTTCTCTCCCATTAACATTACGAGATACGATATGATGTATTCTCACTCGACAGAGGTCGCCACCGCGCTTCTCCGTGACAATGCAGCGGCCTTGGCGGAGTTTGTGCTCTCTGAGCACATCTTAACAGTTATTGCAATTGCCGCACTTTGCATTGCCACGTGCGGTATAATGCTACGACAATTCCGTCCGTCTGTCCGTCTGTCACACTGCGTATTGTAGAAACGGCTTCACATATTAATAAACAATTTTCACTCTTCCGTAATCTCATCATTATAGTTTTAATTTTTGACATCAAATAAAAAACGTAAAGGAGCCCAACAACAATACAATCGATATGACCGTTAGGGCAGGAGCTGCTGATCGCGGTCAGTCGCAGCAACAAGCGACTTAGTGATAAACGTGGCGGTAGGCTGCCACTGCTGCTGCATGGCCGGAGATCGAGGCACATTGTCTAAGGACAACTTGGATCAGAGTCGTTACGTCATAGCTACTAGCCGGCAGTTGAACCCGCGACCTACCGACCACCAATCCGACCCCTTACCGGTACCATTACACTATAATGCAACAAATAGTTTGTTCGACGGCTGGACGGATTTTCACCAAATCTTCACTAAAAAACGTCTTTGCAGTGTTACTCGTTAACGGTGGCACCCGCACGAAATTCGCCCCACCCCCCAAAAAAATTATTGTGGCTAAAAACGTCCATTTTTGGAGCGAACATTCAGACTCCGCCGTCTTCGGAGGAATTCGAGAAAAACTAAAACACCTGGTATAACTACAATACCCTCACATCCACGGTTGGCGACATTCGGTCCGGGGGATTTGAGTTATGGGGGGGGGGCTCATGAATTTTGGCCAGCGGCTCACGGCGCCGTCTTACAGAGCCATATGAAATGTAACGCAGTGGTTTTATCTAGTTGAAATTCGCCAGCTATGACGACGAGGTGTGGAGTCGAACCTGTTCATGGACGGATTTAAGGAATTCGATCTGTTCCTCGAGAGTCTGTCGTTTGTTCTCAGCGTCAATGTGAGCCAGCGTCTCGTTGTCCAAATCCTACAACCAAAACAACATTATTATTTTTACTATTTACACATTGGCCTACTTCTATATAGCGCCGTATGGTCGTGTAACGTCAGTGACACTCGGTAGCCGCATCGGACTAACTTGCCCAAAGTCGATACATATTAGGGACGCCGCGACTTCAACTTCGCAGTGGATAGCCTTCCTTAACCACGGCGCTAGCACGCCAAATAACCAGAAGCTCAGCTGTCGCAGAGAGGCCGCGCGACTGTGTCTGTCGTTGAAACATTGAAATATAGCTTACGGATTACTCAAGATCATTGCAAATGGTACCATTCGAAAGCTTGGTTGCGGTTTCCTATTCGCATTCCATAGCAACTGTGGCCGTATTTTTAGCCGTTTCGACATAATACACGAACGTGACAGACACTCAGCCACGCAGACAGGCACCACGTAACAGCAGGAGCCGCGCTATGCAGCCAGCGGCAAAAATTCAAAGACCTGCGAAAGACGAACGGCGATTCAATGACACGATATAACGTTATTCCTTTCGCGGATTCTAGAAATTAATCCCACGAGTTAGCCGGGAACCAGCTTCATAGCACAGAGTTGGTCGTATCTATGGCGTCGACGTTTGCAGTCACATACTATTGTACGTCCGGAGTATAAGACAACTACTATAACGAGAAACGATCTCTGACTATTCACAGCATTGAGAGTAGTCGCCATAAAATTAATACAAAAACGAAAGTCGCCCAGTTGTAGAGTTATTATTAATATTAATAATAGTTAAGTTAATAGTTAATGAATAATAATATCAATACTGCATGCCATTAGTATTGTTAAACAGCTCTACTATATACAGCATACACGGTGAGGTGGTGGAGACAGTTACCGATTTAAAAAACAAATTTAACCAATTTTAAAATATCGAAAAAAATTCACCACCTTTTACAAATTTTAAAACCACGAGTCGCGAATTCTCGTTTTATGCAGCTCAGAAAGGCGCCTGGCATCAAGAGATTATACAATTCGTAATATTTGCGAACCTACGCATGCTGCAACGTCTAACAGTACATGCTGCCGGATATCGATCTCAAATATTGATTATCAACAACAGCATCTGCAGCATTCTACTTGTCTACTGCCTGATGCCAACAGATGTAGTGGACGCTGAAAATTTATACATCAATTGATGTGATGTTACTAATGCCACTCACACTAACGCGTTACATCAGTACAGATGTTTTCGACTCAACTCTGACGTATCTTAATTATTGCGCCCTGATGATAGCCCGTACGATACTGTTTTCCGCCGCCTGCATTTATATTCCTTTTACAAACTGTAAACCAAAACCAAGTTATGTATTTCATAAGGTAGTGCGGTGACATGCGGTGGACAAATTTACAAACGCTTATGTCAAATTTCCTCAGGACTATGTGTACCAAAAATTATTGAAATCGGTTTATTTTTGACGGTTTTATTCGAAAACTGAAAAGCGGGCGTTTTCAGACTTCGACAGACGCTCCATTCATTTATTGTATAAAATACAGATGACAAAACGCAGCTGTAAATAAATTGTGAAGAAAAAAAGATATAAAAATAGGTCGACTTAGTCTACTTAGCTGAGTCGACTTAGCTTTCTGTATTGCCAAACTCACCTGCTTGCCAATAATAATAATAATAATAATAATAATAATAATAATAATAATAAATGACCGAGTACCGTGACACAAACGTCAAACCCAGTCCCCAGCACGTCACATTTCGCGAGAGTTGTTAAACCCCACATCTGCAAACAATCGGCTACGTAGGAGACAGGTCACGCATGGCTAAACTTCACGGTCGAAAGGCCAGCGCGTAGAATGTATATATACGTACACAACAGTCTGGACGTAGGCTCCTACAACCGGACGTGACTTGAATTTTCTTATACATTAGTATCCCGCCGTCACATTGCTGTCGCATTTGTCAGCCCGGTGTCGCAACGTGGTGGTAATTTTGTCTGATCCCGGAATCGGACGCCTTGGTACTTACTACTCAGCGAGGGAGAATTGACGCTGCAAGAGGTCTAGCAGGCAGGCAGCAGATGGGCGGTGCTAAACGCCCTGACAGTAATATTATCTCCAACAAGATGTGGTGCCAGGCACAACAAACCTCGCCACTCTTCGCTAGGGGCGTTACTTAAAGTACTTCGAGGCATTTTTGGTCCCAGTGATGCGAATTCCGGCCCAATTTTACCCGAAACGTATGGGCAAATTAGGTATGATCCGACTATCGTTGCAGAAGATATTCTGAAAGTTTCACTACGACAGCTATGTCAGTTTTCCATAATATTACTACCACAGAAACAAACAAACAAACAAACAAGCACACGCGACCAAACACAGAACTTGGCAGGCCGGGGTAAAAATAACGATATAACGATTGGTGTTTCTGACACCAATATGCAGAAAATATCTAGCATGGAACAATTGCTTTAGACGCATTTTTTTCGTGTTGCTGGAGGGAGAGTGTCAAACCATTACGATATCTTTGCTCCTCGCTCCCAATATCGCATATCATTCAGCAGCGCAAATTGCTTTTTTGGAAAAAGATTTACTGGTCAGATAATACAGTTTTATTGACACTCTCTCGCCTTACGTACAACGCTTTTATTGCTGTTGGTTGTACTTTCGGTGTGCTGTGCTCACACCAAAGCTATCAGACAATGCAGTCGAAGGACTTGTGTGGAACTCATTTGCTGCATCGCTGGAACTGTAACTGTTTTATCTGTGTGTACGTTTTAGTGTGCTATATTGTTCATACTGTTTTGGATTCAAATTGCATATTGCCTTTGCGCTAAGTTGAAACTTGCGGCTTAATACGTGGAGTCTGACACCCATCAAAGGTGATTGTCAACAAGCCGGTAAACTTGTCTGTTTCCTACAGAGCAGCACTGTGCTATTCACCGACTTCGCACTTGTGATAACGAGCAGCCTTGCGTCGACAACTTCACGTATCTTGGCAGTGTTCAGTCGTCAGACGGCTATAGCAGACCTGATATCAAACGCCGGATTGCGCTTGCAGCGTCAGTGATGTCCTCATTAAGCAATATCTGGAGAGACCAACGACTGTCATTGTCCACCAAGACGCGCATCTATCAGACATTGGTTGTTTCCGTCTTGTTATATGCATCAGAGAGAGAGACATGGACACTACTCACTGCTGATGTCAAGACACTAGAGGCCTTCCACATGAAATGTCAACGGCAGATCCTCCGTATCCGCTGGCAGGATCACGTTCGCAACGACGAGGTCGCCGCGCATACAGGCCTACGCCCTGTGATGGAGAGCATCAGGAGAC
>Ga0209149_1002392_pt1 | contig 10497 bp, 7 predicted proteins | sample WorMetTyACAVOLI2_FD_187423 | JGI IMG/M metagenome (GOLD analysis project Ga0209149, IMG submission 187423) | Marine gutless worms symbiont microbial communities from Max Planck institute for Marine Microbiology, Germany - Olavius algarvensis... ...
CGAGGCAATTTGTAAGCATCGAATTCTCTTTCCATCCATATAACATTTCGCGTGATTGTCCAAGGGGCGTCCCCAGGGGAAACAAAAATGTCGTAAAAATAGCGATTTTTGGACTTACGCATTGACTTAAGCATCGTATAACTCGGAAACTATTGAAGATAGATAGGTACATACTGCGAGGCGTTTAGCAAGCATTGAGTTGTCTTTCCATCCATGGAACATATTGCGTGATAGTCGCAGGGGCGTCTCCAGGGGAAACAAAAATGTGGGCTGCGGTACGTGAAAACGGCGATTTTTTTGCACTTGCGGTTCGAATAACTGGGAAACTGTTGAAGATAGTACATGCTGCGACGGTTTTGGCAAGCACTGAATTGTCTTTTCATTTGTGCAACGTTTTGCGTGATTGCCCCAGGGGCGTCCCCAGGGGAAACAAAAATGTGGTAAAAATAGCAATTTTTACATTTACGCATTGACTTAAACATCGTATAACTCGGAAACCATTGAAAATAGATAGGTATATGCTGCGAGGGCTTTGGCAAGCATTGAATTGTCTTTCCATCCATGGAACATATTGCGTGATAATCGCAGGGGCGTCTCCAGGGGAAACAAAAATGTGGGCTGCGTTACGTGAAAACGGCGATTTTTTGCACTTGCGGTTCGAATAACTGGGAAACTGTTGAAGACAGACGGCTACATGCTGCGAGGCGTTTGGCAAGCACTGAATTGTCTTTTCATTTATGTAACGTTTTGCGTGATTGCCACAGGAACGTCCCCAGCGCAAACAAAAAATGAAGGATATCTTCGAAATTTTTTCACAATCAGGTAGCCAAGCCATAATAGAATTTTATGCACTAGTAAATCTGAAGCCGCAGTAACTGGTAATAAAAAACCGCGCTGTAGGTATGTTGAAGCTGACTATACAGACAAACACGAAGCATCGCGCGGTCTCTGCGACAGCTGAGCTTTTTGTTCATACACCTTGCATGCAGCTATTTGCCATCTATACTCGCTAAATCTGAAAAGTGCTGAAGTTATAACATCCTTCAAAAGTGTTGTGCCTCTTCTAACACTGTCCGGTTGACTGCAACACTTTCAGATGTAGTGAGTAAACTGGAAAATACGAGTAAAACGAAATGAAACACTGGTGCAAAGATACCTGCTGCCTTTTCAAAAGGTGAATAAAGTTGTGTGATACAGATTACAGAGAGGCTGCATGGTTCGGATATCTCAAAAGCGAATTAACTGCAGTAATACAAGCAGCACTGGAATGCAACATTAGTAACGAGCACAATTGCCTGCATGAATGCAGAGGAATGCAGTGTCCGAGATGAGGCGATGCACGACATGCAGCAGAATGTGTCAAAAATGGGAAGAAATTGAAGAAATTTGTCCGGTCAGCCTCAGCGTCGGCAATGCGCGGGTGAAGACAGACGCGGGTTAAAGAAGAGTATAATATTAATCTCAATGTTGACTGACTGCACGATCGCGTGACTGCTAAACGATGTCGATACGGATACATTGTCGAGCATGCACTTGTGTGTTGTATTGTTTCACAGAAACTTGGAGGTCATAAATATTTGTTACAACACTCAATAACCATGTAGCTGTGTTTCTTTATGTTTTCTTCCGTGGACATTCAGTCCTACATTTTTTTAAATTTTTGCCACGCGATGCTATGCTATAAGCGCGGCCTGATGTCTCTGTATGTCTGTCGTTCGTTTGTCCGTCTGTCCGTCTCTCACGTTCGTGTATTCTGTTGAAATGAGAAAACATATTCTAAAATTTTTTTATCGTCTATAGACCCACCATTCTAGTTTTTCACACCAAACCTTATGACACTATTCCAACGGGGACCCCCTCACTGAGGCAAAAATCGCGATTTTCGACCAATATTTGGCTGTGGGATCGATGACTGCTGGAGAGTCGAGCACGGAATAAAGTTATAGCACTTAGTGGCGGCGTTTGTTTATCGCGGCAGACGGACGACGAAGTGCCACACATCAGTGAATTTTGTTTATGACAGCAAGCCTGCGCGTCGTTTTTAGCGGTCGACGGTGGCCGAACAGAACAGAACAGAATTTAGTTGTATGTACGCATTGGTAAACCTGAAGCCGAAGTAACTCGAAGTATTGTACACTTAAAGCTAATATACAGGCACGAAGCGTAGCGCGGCCTCTCTGCGACAGCAGAGCTTCTTGTTCGTTTAGGGATACTGTTGCAAGTTTAATTGTAAGTGTGTGCGTTTTCACGTGTAATCTATTAATTTTAATAAACTTATAATAATCTGAGGTATTTTTAGTAACTATGCATCCTTTTACGTTTCGCGGTGACGCGTGACTATAACTAAAGAATAGAAATAGCGATTAATGCGTATACTTGGCAGGCTGGGTCGAGCACACTTCGAGAAGCAGCCTCCGAGTAATCTTCGCAAGAGCAACTTCTTTCACTTCGTGCTAGCGATGTACGACCGACACGGCCAACCAGTCGAGGTCGAGAGAACGGCATTCATTGACTTCGTCGAAAAAGATCGGGTCAGTCGTCCAGTCGTAATAATGGCACTGTTTTTTTTCGCCATCACGGCAGCCATGATTGGGATGGTTACTTTGTAAAAGTAGTTCATTTCTACTTTGTAGAAAAAGTAATTACTTATGGAAAAGAGTAATTAATTACTGATTACTGTTACTGCAATGAAAGTAATTACTTCAAACAAACACAATGTTAAACGCATGCACATGTGCGTTTAATGTACTGTGTTTGTTGGAAATAATTACTTTCATTGCAGTAACAGTAATCAGTAATGTTTTTCACTTGAAATTATATTATAATTTGCATATTTCAACTGAATGTGTGATGCCACACAGAATACTAGAGTCTATACCACTTTTTGTCACTTGGACTAACAGCTATGGAAAAAGTACATTTCAGGCGACGTGTAACCGCTGTCACATGGAAGTAATTCAGAGAAGTAATTGCAAAAGTATCACAGTAACTGCATAAAAAGTATCTGATTAGTGTAATTAATTACGTCATTGCAAAAGTAATTAATTACAGCAAGTAATTATTACAAAACGCAACTATTATATACATCTTTATTCATCATAATATGAGAGAAAGCACTGAACAAAAAGAACAGCAGAAATCAACACAAAAAAGAAGAAAAATAACAACAATGGAACAAGTTACGCAAATTTACATATAACATTTCCACATGATCGATATTTTGCAACAGACCTCTTACTACGTTTCTCAACAACAGTGCTAGGTAGATCAAATTCAAACTGTGCACGGCAGTAATTTACTATATCAATGTTATTTGTCTGAAACAATTTCATGAAAAATCGATTTACAACAAAATCTAAGGAACTGATATCGGATTTTCGCAGTACTGCACAACATTGACGGCAGCAAAGGATTGAAGCAGAGTAAAAACAAACAGTGAATAAATAGTTTAAAGATGAGAAGATCAAAATGACGCTGAATTGTCTTTATATTGTGCAGTTGCAGTGTTTCTACTTTGCATGCTTATCGAGATAATGTTTTATTATTATGCCCCCGCCGGCAGGGAAGGGGGCAATAAGCGTTGCTTTTGTCCGTCCGTCCGTCTATCGCGTACATAGCGAATAATTCGAAAACCCATTGCAAACGCCTAGCGTGCCCAAATTTGGAAGTAAGGTTCCTACCTTTGATGCGACTCGCATACCAGTTTCAAGGTCAAAAGGTCAAAGGTCACAGGTCAAGGTTACCAGGCCCATTAATGCTCACACACATCGTGCGCCATATCTTCCGAATGGCAAGGCCTACCAACTTCAAATTTGGCATACGGATGGAGGACGACAACCCGCATCAGCCACAGGCGCCATGACCTCCAAGGTCAAAGGTCAAGGTCGCAAGGTCACGTGATCAGTCCGAGACGTCTTGGCCCAATGCTGTACCTGTGTCATTAGAGGTCGGCGGGGGCATAGCATGATGGCCGAACCCGGCGGCCACACTTCTTGTTTAGGCCTATACGCGTTTATCTGAAGATGTCTCGATATACGTCGTCCAAGTGCGGTATTCAAAATAGCTATGTAAATCTTCGCTAATTAATGGTAGCGTCATAAATATACGAGAAATAAAAAAAGAAAAGCACGAATATTTATTTCGTTTTGTGTCATAATTTTGGAGTTCCTATAGATAAAACAAAATGGATTACAAACTGTACTGCTATATGTGACTTTCGACTGGTAGGAATGCGACGGTCAGAAGACGAACAACGGCATTCACTATCGGCTGCAGCTGCTATACGCCAACGGTAAGCGCCAGGTCGACTGTCGTTGATAATGATGTGTGGGTGGGCGGGCGATGAGCCGAGGTCAAAGGTTAACGACCGAGCTCTTCCCATTGCAGCTTGTCGCGCTGGTCCCGATGACACTGAGTCACGCACGATACAGACATCACTCGGTCACTCTCGTGAAACACTGTCATTTTAGCTTTCAGCAGCAACGCTGCCTTATCTAATGTTCATAAATGACGTCACAGTGACGTCATCGTAATAAAACTTATACCTGGTATTCAGAATTAAGTCCCCTACAAAACGTATATTTCGGAATTTTCTCGTTTTAAAAATTAACAGAATGACGCCGTTTTGTAACTTATTTATAGAACGACCCTTGTACATTTGTCTGCATTCACCGTATGAATGGTAGCGGATTTTTTTTAAATGTAGCGATTTAAAAACACATATTTTCGTAGTTTAACTTAGGTTATATTATTTCATACAGGATATTAACCGTTTTATGGTGAAATAAAGTTTGTCATAAAATAATAAGTACACTGACAATTATAAACAATTTAGACTAAATTACAAAAGACGGATGAGTATCATGCCTTCACAGTTGTTTTTCATTAAGAAAGTTAGTAAGTAATTAAGTAAGAGTATTTTATAAGGCGCAATAATCTAAAAGTCACTATTTGTTTTTACGTTTATCAGTTTTATCGCTCTTTTACCGCCAGTTTTTTCAGACCAAATTTCTTACAGTACATCACACAGGAATAAGAAATGCTTGAAACGAGACTGAGGTGAGTAAAAACGGCCAAAAAAAACGCAGATTTATGACCTTTGCGTCGTGTGTACAGTGCATAATGTAACCTGTTGTCTGTGCCGTGCTTTAGGACAGAAAAGCTCTTGTATCTCGAGTTACATTACGCTGGATAATTGGATAAAATATTCTGTGGTTCTAGCTTAGCATGTGGAATGGTGGGGCAAGTTGTGAAACGCGGAATATATCAGTACGACAGTAGGCCTATGTAGTTTTGCCGAGTGACTGGACAGATAATTCGATAGTCTTTAATCGAGCGATCAGATCGCGTGCCGTCACTGTGGCGCGCCGGCTGTTCACTTGCCGCGACGGCTGAGTGCGTCGTGCGCATGCGCGTGTTGTTGTTGCAGGTGTCCGTCAGGAGCAGGACCTGTACATCCGGCTCATCGACTCCGTCACAAAGCAGGTACGACACTGCTCACCTGCTGATTGCATTGAGAGGGCGGTGGGGTCCATACACTACAGAACGTATCTCCGCGCGCTTTGATCTATTAACTTCTGATGACGATAACTTTGTCACAGAATCAGTCACATTGCTGACCTAACAGCGGGCGTTCAGCCTGTTACATCTCTGCCAGCGTTAAATGATCTCACAGCCTTCTCAGTAAATGTCACCAAGCAAAATTACCGATTTGTCGCCACTTTTGACCATTCTTTCTCACTGTTGGTTTAACAGCTGGATAAGAGAATTTTTGAGCGGTAGATCACAGAGTGTTGTAGTTGATGGCGCGTCATCGAGAAGTGTACCTGTTATATCCGGAGTGCCACAAGGATCCGTCCTAGGACCATGCCTTATATCGCCCTTGGTTTGAAGTCAACGGTGCGTTTTTTGCCGATGACACAATGACTTACTTGGCAGTAAAAAGTAAACAGGATGCAGACCTTCTTCAGAAAGATTTAGACAAGCTGGTGAAATGGGAGAAATTATGGCAAATATGGAATTCCACCCGGACAAGTGTGAAATTATAAGTATCACCAGGAAGAAAAACCCTATCAAATATCCATATACTGTGCACGGACAGTTACAACACGTAGACGTTGTGAAATATCTCGGGGTCAAAATATCATATGACTTGCGTTGGAATAACCATGTGGATTATGTTATAGCGAAAGCCAATTCAACTCTAGGGCTAATCCGGAGGAATGTTAACATAAGGAATTCGCAGGTGAAACAGAGAGCATACACTTCTTTGGTACCCCCCATCCTGGAATACAGTTCAACAGTTTGGGATCCTTATCGACTGCTACAAACAAGATAGAAGCTGTAGCAGTCGACATGCCTCTTCAGTCGAAACAGTATACGTCTCCGACAAGAACTGAAAACGCTGTGGCTTACCATCTATACCAACATCTGCTTGTGACTATCATCTGTTCTCCTTTTTTCCCTAAAACCGGTCGGGATTGGAATTCCCTACCCCAAGAAGTGGTTCAGTTGAGCACCGCTGGAGCTTTCAGGAGTGCCCTTCAACCTACTCGACTGTGACCACCCCGGTGCAACCCAGTGCCAGAGTCTTCAATACTAAAGTTGGCACTTAACCGCAAGAAAAAGGATACTTTAAATTTTGTGTGTTTTGCATCTTTTCTAAATAAGGCCAGTTTGTTAGTGTAAGGGTTAAGTTTGTGTTTTTGTACACTCTGTGTTTTATATTTGTCTTAAGTCACAATATTTTTCAGTATTAGCTTTTGGTTGAGTTTGATTGTCATTACCAGTGCAATCTTCTGCCTGGAAATATTGTCTACGAAATGACCTGTTAAGTGTCGACTGTCGAGTGAAGTTAAGCTCTATACTGACTCAATTCTGATCTCATCCGCTAATTTATACTATGCAACTCTGTTTGCTGTAGCCTTTAAACTTAAAACGACCAGAGAACTGATGTCGTATAGTTTTGCTTCTGTACGACTACGGTCTTTTTGTCTTGCTGTCATTAACCTTTTTATTTTTCTCGAGGAATCAGTTTTCAGTGGCGGGGATATCGTTTGTTAGCAAGTTTACCTAAATATATCGGAATATAGCTATCGTCGTTGCACCAAAGTTGGTCGGAAAATGCATCACGGCCATGCAGAGATGACCACATGATGACCACATCTTTATTCGCTCAGAAAGAGCAGCAAGCAAGAAAACAAATCAGTTGAACATCTGGAGCATAAGTGCGTCGATCTGACTGACTATAACAGATAGTTGAACCAAACCTGGTACACAGCTTAAGTACTATACAATTAAGATGATGGAATATGCCAAATTCACATAACTTGAAAATCCAAGATTGCGGCGGTCGCTATCTTGATTTTCGGAAAAATGTCAATAACTCCGGACTGGATAAAGCCATCTACACCAAATTTGGTGGGAAGATCCATCACGGCCACGCGGAGATGACCACGTGACCAGAAGGCGACACCGGAAGTTAATTCGCGTGACGTCATGAAAAATGTCGGGAACATAGGTGCGTCGATTTCAGAGCGCAGCTGGCGCGCGATCTGTTTGCGATAAATAAGTTCTTGTTCAATTAATTAAGCTTTTTTAATTTAAGTTATCTCTGTGTTGTTGTTGTTGTGTCTCTGTCACTTGGTTGGTGAATTCAAATTATCATTTCTAAAACGCTGAGTGGTCGGGATAATAGCGCGTCGTGGTGGCGTTCGTCGGCGTATTCAATCTGTTAATCCGTTATTAGCAGACGCTGCAGTCGAACGTTTCAATTATACGATGCGCCTTTTGTCATTACTCAGCACAAATTAGTTCTCATTTCTGCGGCGGCCACGTTAACGGCGCCGACATGAAAGAGCGGATCAGCGGATACATATATTATGCCGATCGAGAGAATGCGATTGAGAGGCATTAGCGGCGTGGCTCGGATTAAGTTGCTGTAACCGCGGCCGCCCTCGTCCTGCCTCCATTTCACCGACTGATGCGGCTGCGTTTGCCTCCATCCCGGCTATTATGCACCGCTGAGTCGGCGTCATCGCATTAAGCCACGCGGCAGTTGTGAGGAGTGCCATCTGCTGCGTTCTAGAGTCCTTGCTCTTCTCTTCTCGCACGCCTCTCACCTCGCTACCATCAGCTCGCTAAAACGAAGCAGCACGCAACGTTGCTCATTGGATAAATGTCTTCTCACTCGAAAATACGCATGACATGTCTGTTCCTCGCGTTTGCAGTCATGGTTGCCCACTCTATCTAGAGAGACAGAGAAGATTATCATATATGTTTATTTTACGAATATTTATTTATTTATTTGTGTTATTCAAATAACTTTCTCCGACGACTCAAAACTTTCACACGTGATATGATCACCTTTATTCACCAAAGGTATAGACATAATAACAAAATAAAAAATAATAGAAAATATATACCCGTTTCCTTAAAGTGTCCCCTAAATTGGCAAAAAACTCCAAATTTGCATCACTGTTCGTGCACAGCTGCAGAGTGCAGACATCGCTGTCGCAAACACCGTCTCAAGAAAACCCAACCATTAAAATGACATAACTTCACCAATTCATAAAATTTACTAGCTGTTTTTGGTAGGGATAGACCTTTTTCAGTTCTCGATGGGGTTTTTTTAATTGGCTTAGAACCAGCTGCACAGCTTCCATTTGGTCATCGTAGGGGTCCGGCTTTTTTGAGACATAGTGTATGTCCTCGTTCTATGCACAACTGTTTTGAATGCTGCTGATTGTGTCGCGTATGGCTTTTTACAGATAATTATTTACGAGGGACAAGATAAAAATCCGGAGATGTGTCGCGTTCTTCTTACTCACGAAATCATGTGCAGGTACGCACACACGTTCCTCGTATTATTAACAATCGTCTGTTACAATACAACAACGCTCAGTATGCTGATATAACGGCATTCTTTTCTTTCTAGAGTTTAAATTTAAAAGTTTGTGCGATTGATGTCACAACTTGTTTCAGCGGTTTGCAGTAACTTTTCGTGCTTCTGTGAGCGATGAGTTAAAAGTGATGAGTTTCCGTCTGTTGCTATTGTAGTCGCTGCTGCGACAAGAAAAGCTGCGGCAACCGCAACGAAACGCCGTCCGACCCGGTCATAATAGACAGGTCAGACTTGCTGTGTTTCACATTTCTCACACACAATCCAGAGCTGACAATGGGTCACGTGAGTCACAAAACTGGGGCAAGTCATGTGGGTTGTGGGTCAGTGCATGTGGTAATAAAAACATCACATTCCCATGTTAAACAATTCAGTGCGTTCTGTTTTCCGGTACAGTACAGGGTAACTGTAAGTACGTTTTACAGGTTGCAGTGACATGTCTAACTTTGATCACTGCTTGGGGCACTTTTGCAGACGTCATGTTAGGCCGACACTAAATGAAGCACTACGTATCTAGTTTAGTCATACATTTTAAGGTTTGGGTTTCATAAAATGTTGTAATTTTATGCCAGTCGGCCTGGAACTTATATCTGAAGTTCTCAGTACTTTCGTTGCATAGAAAATTGACTGCGATAAAATTTCCAGGCCACATAGGGGCGGCTGCTCGGTTGTTTTTCCCACTGGATCCGCCACTGCGCAATGTTGTGGATGCTGCAACACAAACCGATGAAATATAACGACAAGTTAGTTGGGTTTGTATACGGCGGCGGCGGCGACAGTGTTCGGCTTCGGCGACGGGTCGGACTTCAGCATCCGCAGCATCAGCAGCAGCATAATGCTGCGTCGTCCCGTCGCCTGCTGCCCGAGCGATCTCTTATCGCATGCCGGCTCGTCCTAACGACACCCTCGAGGACAGTCGTCCAACTGTCCCCGTCCCGCCGTCGACGTATTTGAACCACGTGACCACTGACCAGTCAATTACTACAGTGCACGGCGAGTACGTACTCCAGTCAGTATATTTCATGAGATGCAAGACGCGATCGAAACACGGATTATGTCGTTGTTGATCCCGTTCTCACATGCCTGCCTCCAGATTGCGATTATCCGCAGCTTTAGTCCCATCTTTCCGATTAATGCGATTGATTTTCGTCAGCGAGCTGTCGTTATATGTACTAAAATCTTCGCTCAGATTTCGGTTTAGGCGATATGCGATGTTCATCGTCACTTCGATATGCCGAACACGTAGTATGTAATGCGCACAGCAATGCACATGGATCCCTTGCCGCGATGCGTGTCATACATGTAAGTTATGTGATATTCGATAAGCAGATCCATTTCTTTTTCGCTCCTTTATTATGCCTCCGCCCCCGTAGGGGAGGCGGGGGCATTAGGCGGTCGTCCGTCCGTCCGTCCGTCCGTCCGTCTGTCTGTCTGTCCGTCTGTCTGTCTGATGTCGCGTACATCGGCTCTAACTCGAAAACCGAAAGGCCTAGGAAGACGAAACTTTGCACAGGAGTACCCCAGGTCACATGCGACTCCCACACCGACTTCAAGGTCAAAAGGTCAAAAGTCAAGGTCACGGGGCGGAGGCATATTGT
>Ga0209149_1002393_pt1 | contig 10495 bp, 3 predicted proteins | sample WorMetTyACAVOLI2_FD_187423 | JGI IMG/M metagenome (GOLD analysis project Ga0209149, IMG submission 187423) | Marine gutless worms symbiont microbial communities from Max Planck institute for Marine Microbiology, Germany - Olavius algarvensis... ...
CCGACTACCACCTCCACGCTCTGATGACACTGCCGCTGCAGGTCCGCCACTGCTTATTCGTCAGACAGTAAGTGTCCGCTTAGTTCGCAGCTGACCTCCATATCTGAAGGTCGTTCCCCTATCCTGGGGAGGCGGTTGGTAGCTGGCAGTTCAGCCCCAACTGATGACTACTGGCTTGAAACTGATAGCATCTAATGTAAGTAGATTTAGATGTGAGATTACAACAAGTGTGCGTTTAAAAACATAAGGGCTACCGAAAGACGGAAACTTTGCCGAATAAACCAGTCGTAACATATCGGGAGCTGTCGTCTTTCGATCTCAGTATATTAGTGCTGCAGAAACCAATGATTTATCAGGTGATTGTCAAGGTTAAAAGTTAATTAGTGGCACATCTCTAATGAGGAGCATTTTCCTTGCGTACAAGCCTGTCAAAGTTTTACCTATAATAGATGTGCTTGCAGAAACTGTTTTCTGTATATGTATCTTTTTGTGTAGCAGACTTTTTAGTTACTCTGCATCTTGCCTTACTGCTAGTCTGGCAGCCCACTGAAGGTAACGTTCATCCACTAACACAGTAACAACGGCCACTTGTAGTGTGCCTCCTACAGTAAGACTGATGGTGCATTCCACAGTCATTTTATTCAGTGTTCTCAGTGCAAGCAACATGAAACAGGCAACTCTTGCACTGAGCCACTGAGCTTGTCTGCATCCTGCAGAGCAGCATTGTGCCATTTATGGTTTTTTATGTGTTGTGCTACTGATCACTTGTTAACATTGAATGCCACTGTGAAGATTGAGCTGACTTTGTGCTGTGCAGCGTCACACGTTGCCGCCAATATGTTCACATAACATAATTGACGACGGCGTCGACCCAGTGCTTTGTGCCATCAGGCGCTGCCAGCTCTTCAACGGTCATTTTGAAAGAGTCAAGGTAATGATTACACCTGTCGTTTACATTGTAACACCTTGCTGTGTTAAGATTGTTGTGCTTACTTGTTTCACTATGTGTTACTCATTAGGTCTGTGTAGAGGCAGAGGATGTGTTGTGATCACTAGTGTATTTGTCTGTCTGTGTGTGTGCATCATGAACACATCGACGGATCTCGACCAAACTGAGTAGGTGTGGGGAAAGGATGATTCTCGAGAACTGATTACATTTTGGTGTTGATCTTATTCTGTATATGGATCCAGGATTACTTTTCCACTTTTACAAGATGTGGCATTTTACTATATTTTTAGCATCTGACATACAGTGATCGGTGTATTTTCACCAAACTTGGTGAAATAACTGACTAGCAAATTTATTACATTTGTCCCAGTCTTAGATCTGAATCAGTCTGGATATCTGTGGGATCCATTTTCCAGATCTGGATCGGAATCCTGGATTACTTCAGTTGCTGTTAAAGACCAGATGTTGGAATAGATGGCAGTGCACAGGTTTGTGCCCCCCTTATGGAAGCAGTTCAGTTTTTTTGTATTTCCAATAAGTGTTGATTTCAGAAGTATTTGGCTTTTCCTTCAGATGTTAAGTTTGTAGAACTATAGGAAGTTTTTGTTTTTGTTACTGATTACTAACAAAATAACATATTAACTGTATATTAAGGTTATATTTCATCCGGAGTTCCTCAGTTCTACTAATCCGTTGTTCGGACTTGACTATGAAGAGTTTGTTCGAGGCTGCCATCTTGGCGTCTTCCCGTCGTACTATGAACCATGGGGCTATACGCCAGGTACTGACATGATATGTGTATTGTGCTGTCATCTAAGCACAGCTGATTGCTTAGCAACCGTCTTATGGAGGAGTATTTCGTAATCTTAAAAATGAATTCACAGTATTTTCATATTAATAAATATCTGCAAACTGAGTAACTGAAGGTATACTTTCAAAGTTCTGATACAGCAGCCCAGCCTTTCCGATCCTATATGGATTTGTTACACATCTTGGTGATATTGTCACCTGTTCTCTATGCTAACTAGGTGTTGCAACTTCTAATTTCGTTGTAGGAAAGTGTTATCTGTATGTTTGCAACTTGTACGGTTCATATAGTTCTGAAGTTCAAATCGGTGATTTGTTAGTTCAGAAGGAGTTGTGCACTGTGCAGCAATTGCTATAAGTTTATTTATTTTGTTGCAGCTTTAGTCATTTCTGTACATTTACTGTTTATGCAACACGGGTTATGCACCGTGAACACTGATGTTATGTTCTCACTATGTCTGTCCCGTTATCACGATGTCCCGTGCCTTGCTCTCGCAGGGTGGGCAAGTCCATTACAGACATGCTGCAGTGACCGTCTTAAGCTGTCTAGTTTGTGTTACAAGTTGATTATTTATCAAAACTTTACTAAAATTATCAGTAACTGTTGTATGATGCTTCCAGCGGAATGTACGGTGATGGGAATTCCCAACATATCAACAAATCTGTCTGGTTTTGGGTGCTTCATGCAGCAGCACATTGCTGATCCGATGTCGTACGGTATTTACATCATTGACCGACACTTCAAGGGTATCGAGGAATCTGTACAGCAACTGGCACAGGTCATCTTTCTTTCCTACTTTTGTGCATCGTCACATACTGGGATTTCCGTGTATTTTGAATTCCAGTACTAGCGACTGACAGAGATGGATGTCGAAGAATCACCGGCCTCAATGGCCCACATGGGTCATGAGTTCAAAAAAAGAAGAAGCCTGGCATAACAAAACAGCCACATGGTTGTGTTACTGTAGCTAAGCTTACAACCTACATATTAAAAACGTTGATAAATGTAATGTAACACGATGGCAGCCTTTTGGTCAGTGAATTTGTCTACAAGTGTTGATCTCTAACAGAACGACACAGGGCAGTACTCAGATATTGAGTTTATTATACACGGTGAGGCATAATTACTGGAGCCCGAGCTTTAAACGGCATAACTTAGTCAATATATAGTTTAGTTACATGAAAATTTCAGGCACTATATTGTATTTTGATTAAATATTCTTTGCCAGCAGCAGTTTAAAGGTATATCAGTAGAAGTGCTGCTCGATCGCTGTAGTCCGATGCCCTACCATTACGCCACGCCGAAGGTAGGTCATTTACCCCGTTAAGTGTCCCCCATCACCTGCAGAGATGCCAACCATTACGATTTGGCGTAATTATTACGCATTTTGGACCGTCACTATGCCATTACGCCTAAGGCATCAGTAATTACGAAATTTGCCCATCACTAAGAAATGTGTTTTTATTAATAGCAAATTAGTGTAAACAAGTACAATAGCTACCGCGCTTGTTTGAAACGATCAGTTATAGGCCTATCGAAGTTTTTTGACATTAGTAACTGTTATAAAGTTATTCATAAATAAAATTATTCAGCAGTCTTATCATGCAGCAACTTTCCATGACTGCGCACAGCAACACGTGTTATCAGCAGATTCACCGTGTTATCAGCGGATGAGGACGCTGTTTCGTGGCTGACCAATTATGGTAAATGACACGCATACGAGAAGAAGAAGAAGCATATTCCTAGTACAGAACTGCTGGTGAAAACCAAGAAGTCTACAGCTGCTAAGCTGGCTTCATCTAAATCATGAGCACTGACACTTCAAACTTGTAAATAGTGTATTATGTTCCTGTTTAGTGTTGTGAATGTACATTTTGTCTTGGTGCTTGGCTGGGGTACAGTCTTGAGTCACTCTTAGTAGGCACTGACCAGTGACTCTCTGATGTATGATTTACTGTAAACAAGAAGTCATCCTTTTGTAGCTTGTTTATATTTGATTACAGAAGCACCTCAATGTGCATTTCAGTATACTAGATAATAATTTAAAATGTGCTATACAGCAGCCTGTTGAAGTGTTGCTGACGAGACGCCGATAGCCCGATACGGTGCACTTCTGACTCGCGCCGTGTGCATTCATTAGGATTTTTAATTTTCAAAAGTTGGCATCTCTGCACCTGCCTCCAGTCAAATGCCCCCTCCTGGTCACTCGCCCCATTGGTTAAGGCCCGAGGTAAATGAATTACCTACCTTTGGTGAGGCATAATGGTAAGACGAATTATTATCAGATTTGCAGACTCAACATTCCCTCGGCTGTATTGCCTGAAATATTCATGTAAACAAACCATATAAAATTACTGACTAAGTTATACTGTTCAAAGCTAGGGGGTCCAGTAATTATGCCTTATTGTATATTAATTCTGTTTTCTATTTGTCAGTCTTTTTCAGTGTGCTAAATCTTAGTTTCGGAAATGTTATTACATAGATAAAACGGGCTGTTAAGAGTTGGTACTGAATGTGGTTGTTGGAATTGTTGCAGTACATGTTTGACTTCACGCACCTTTCTCGACGCCAGCGAATCATACAGAGAAACCGAACGGAACGTCTGAGTGAGCTGCTTGACTGGCGAAATCTCGGCGTCGTGAGTTTCTATTTTATCACAAGTCTACACTGTGTTCCAAAAAACACCCACTTTTGTTTTCTGGCATAACTTTTAGAAAAAAGTAACCAATTTGAATGAAAATTTCAGACAAAATAGCTAATGAAATGCTGATTCTAACAATGTCAAATAATTTGTATTCTTAACTATTTTTTTGCTAGCAGAGATGTAAATCGAACGTCGGTAAAAGTGTCGTTACAACAATGAGATTTTACCGTTGGCGATAAACGTCTCATTAAATGGATATGAGTGAAAAAATTATGCAGAAAAATGCTTGCTTAAGATTTTTTGACAGAAGATGACGTTTTGATGGAGGTAAGACACTGGTCAAAAAATTTCAGTGCGCGATCTTTAATATTGTTGATCTTTGCAATGGGATGGGCATTGTGTGGTTGACCACAACCCGAACACAAGTCACTGCTGTCATTTTGACCGTTAAATGTTTAAACCCATTAAAACTCTATCCTCTGTCAGGAGACATGTTCAAAAAGTGGTTTGCTTCATACTTTTTATTTATTCATCAGTTGTTATCTCCAACGGTAAATCTTATTGCTGTAACAACACTTTTACTGACATCCAGTTTACATCACTATTAGCAAAGAATATTTAAGAAGAACACAAATTATTTTTATGCTGTTAGAATCAGCATTTCATTAGTTATTTTATTTGAAGTTTTCATTCAAATTGGTTACTTTATCCGAGAGTTATGCAAGAAAATATAAGTGGGTGTTTTTTCTCTGAACACAGTGTAGTTTGTTACTGGTGTTGTAAGCATGCTTGTGTTTTGTGCAGAGTTTTGTGCTATTAATATTGTAATACATACATTAATGTAGGTGTACAATTAATGTTTGTTATTTGTTTTTTATTCTAGCTTAATAGCCTTGATCTTACATTCATAGGTTTTACCATCTTATAAGTTATTTTCATATCCTATCCATCATATAAACCTTGAATGGCACTAGATAGCCTTCTTGTGCTGATGTGCCGTTAAGAAACTACACTCACTCACTGTAGCTGTACGTGTTATTGTTTGTTTGAAGTACTACCGCAAAGCTCGCTCACTGGCCTTGAGTCGCACGCGTCCGGATCTCTTTACACCACCAGCAGATTATTCAGCAGTAAGTTTCTTTGTTTTTAATTTGTACATCTTACCAGTACAACACTGTTGTGGCAATTGTGTCTTTACGTACCAAGTACTCTTGTGCATAATATATCGTAAGATAGAGACCAACCGAAACCAGGTTTTGCGTTTTTGGCCGAAAACGAAACAAATGCCGTAAATGGAAGCTTATTTTCGGTCCGAAACCGAAACGAAAACAAAACTGCTGTGTCGTTTTCGGCGGAAGACGAAAATGAAAACGAAACCAATATACAGTATGCAGATGAAGTAAGCGTAACATAAATCACAAAACCTGACAACAGCATCACAATGTCAAAATGTCTGACTAATTAAAGTTCATTTTAATGTTCACTATTTTGTTATCGATTGTGAAATTCGGAAACTGATTACAGTTCCAACAAGAGGATTTCAAAAGTGCAAATCATGCCAAGGTCAAAATCTGATCCGGGATTTGAATCTGGATTTCTGGATCACTTCTAATATATGTTGGATTCATTCTCTTGTCGGCTTGAGTCATTTCGCCAAGTAGAGTAAGAATCCGCCAGTGACTGTATCAGAAATGCTAATAAATCTCGTTTCACAAAGGTGAGAGCAATGGAAAATCGATCCAGAATCCATAACCGACACCGGATCACCGCTAAAAGTTAATCATTTCTAGAGTCGCCCCTTGCCCGTGCCTACTATGTTTGGTTGACGTCCATTACCGTGATCGTAAGTTATCCTTGTCATAGAACGACAGAATGACAGAACGACCGATCACATTAGGCCTACTACACCAGCCTTGGTGGAGCAATAAGTATGTTCTCGGAATGCGATATAAATGGTTGATGGAGACAGATGTCCATTTCCTTGTCGACTTTGTGGACTCGGGTTCTGACGGCTAGAATAGATATCGTAAATTAATTTGCATCGCGTCTAATCTGATGGGCTGCGACGCCTGAAACAATGAGCCATTGTTTGTACTTTAAAACACGGTTGATCCTCATGCAGCATAATGCATACTTAATGACTCGTTGTTAACACAGCAGGGACACTAGCCATACATGGTTACAACGAAAGTCACAGATGTATTCCATTTGATGCATTTTAATGGTCAATGCCAGAGTGACTGCAGACTGTCAAGATGCACATTTTCTGCCGAAAACGGACGCATTTTTGGCTGAAAAGGAAAAAACCGAAAACAACAAAATACATTTTCATCCAAAAACGAAACTGACTGAAAGGAGTCAAAGTCCTCACTTTCGGCGTCAAAAACAAAAGCGAAATTCGGTCGGTCTCTATCATAAGATAAGAATTGTAACTCTGATCTTTAGCTGTCCTGTAGGGAAATGCTACTGTAGTGACGGGGACATGGCCTGACTTGGGTTTACTGTCGTAAGATCAAGCAGTTCAACAAGATGAACTGAAGTTGACTAGGTCGGCGTTTCTAGTGATTACAGATCAGTAGTATGAAGGGTCGTTCAGCCAAAAGATAAAGGGTCATTCATTGAAAAGGTTTTCCTCTCCTAACTCAAATTCTAATGTCGTCTTAGCATAGTAGTACGGGAGTTCCAGTTACCTAAAATGTCGGTAAAGGGCTAGGATGACTGACTGCATTGTTTGGTCCGTTTCAGACTAATGACCCTTCACTAATGAACTGTCCTTGTTAATGTGTTCTTGACATGTGAACAAGTGAACAGAAATTTTTCTGATTTGTGATTAGAATTTTGCTAATTTGTTGCATTTCTTCTTTTCACAAAAACAAAATATTGCTTTGTAAATTATTTATTAATCGTGCAGTTTACCATCAGCAAATTAAAGTGATAAAATTTGTTTCGTTGTTAAAATTTTATTTAATGGCATTCCTTAGTGTCAGTCCTGTTATGTGTGGGTGAGCCAATGAAACCATTTTCCTCAGTCATTTGTTTTTATGTTTAATGTGTCTTGTGTGCCAAAGATTTTCTTTGTTATTTGTGTTGTTGTGTATAAAGAACAAATTGCTGGAAATTTGACAAAGCATAACAGTCCACGCTGATTTTTGTGGTGTATCTTTTAAGCAAAACGAACTGTGAATAGGTGTTGAAAATTGTGAGAAAATATTAGTATTGTGCATTATTTTTTGTAGGATGCTTGGCAGAAGGTGCTAAAACCACCGTCAGAACCACCGTCGCCGTCTATTTCTCGTACTTCTACGCCGCCGCCGCCGGCAAATGAAGTTGAAGATGATGAGCCTGACAGTGAAGGAGAACGCGAAGAGCTCAATTGGCCTGAGACGCCGACCGGCAGCAGACCATTTCAGAACTCTTTCTAGTAGCAATCGCTGTTTCAGACCGGCAGCTGTAGCAAGATGTATATAGATCGTGCTACTGTAGATGTTGGTAGATAATGGTTGATAGCTGTGTGATGGGTGCACACTCAGACTGATCGGTCTGTAAGTGTGATTCGTTCTACTTGAACTAACGTCGGAATGACAATCGACACGAGTCGAAAAATATGTTGATTTTGCTTCTGAATTTAGCGCTTGTTGCAAAAACCTGTAATCTCTACTGTATGAATTTTACTGTAGCCGTTCAGTCAAAAAGAGGTTTTTAATTGTCTTGTATTTTGTAAAATTTGTTGCACATCACCAGGTAGACATCGGCGTCATTTAGCATTCTGACATTGCAGTTTCAGTGGTAAAAATCTACATTTTATGATCAGTTGTGGTCATACTCACCTAATTGTTGAAAATAATTTGCAACATCAATTTAGATAAGGATCGCTGTCAACTGGTCACACACATACACTGCTGTTGATTGAGATTATGTTTAACTGTCTCGTGGTGATTTTCTCGTCGTACTTTAATGCAATACATATATATTAAATGTGTCAGTTGACGTTATTTTCGGCCCACGTACACTTACCGGCCTCTGTGCACCACTGTGTATGATAGTCGTGCTCTGATGTGATGCTGGCCTTAGCCAATATCCTGGTAATACATCACCCAGACAAGGTATGTGAGGTGTTGTTTTTGTTGGTTTATGTTTCTTTGCTTGTTTATAATTTTGTTAAAAAGATTATGATAAAATGGTTACACCTATCGTCGTCAGACTTTCAGAATAAGTGACTGCTGACTCTATGACATGCCATTAACTGTTGGGCAGATTTGGATCAAAATCCAGATCCATGGGCCAAAAATGTAACATATTTATGCCTCTTTTCTATTTGCCAGGTGACAGCACTTTGCAGTAGTCTGATATTGTATTCAGTTGTCGTACAGTCTGCACGTGGTGAGGCTAGCTGTGTCTAGTGCCAATTTGTTTACGTTGGCCACGAAAATACCTCAATGTTTGCCTCAGATGCAGTGTTTTAGCAAGATGGCGTTAGCTGTACTTGAGACATGGGTGAGAACTGTGAACTGTTTGGTGCTGATCTGTTAGCTTTATATGTAGTCTGTACTAGTGCTTGCAGTGTGGAGCATCGTGTGGATTTCGGCGGATTCGTATGTGAACGTTAGTTTACTAGAACCAGAAATATCTTGCACTGAAAATCTTTCAGTGTCATTCACTGCAGTTAAAGTGTGGTACTGTTTTTTGAAATTTTTGGCATTAGTTTGGTTTTTACGGTCTTTACGCAACTGTGTATTTGATAGTTGGTACTGTGGTTTTAGTAGACAGCAGACATACCTGCCCTGTAATTAGTTCTGTCTGTGTGATGATGTAGATAACTGTATGTAACGTTGAGTGGACCACGTGTGATGTAAAATTGTCAATACTAATTATGTGTCATCGGTTATTCTGTAGAAATAGATCACGATTGATATTTGGAATGTTGCCATATATTTACAACTTTTAATTAACATACTGTAATGCATATATCGATCTTTGTGAATTATTTTAACATTTATTTCATTTTACACGATTTTATGATTGTTAAACTTGCAAGACACCGACTCACATGTTGTTAATCCCTTTTATGGAAGGAATGTACATAGATGATTGTAATTTTCAGAGTAAATGATTGGCATATTGTATGTAACATGATATAGAAGTGACAACTAAATATGACTGATGAATCATTTCACCCACTTTGTCCTGCCTTGATGGCTATAATACGAGTCTAGTGTTGTTTTGTTGCATGTAAGGCACTTATTTACTTTTTTTACATGTGTTTCCATTAAAGTGTCAGTAATTTAGCTCTGTTGTTTCATAATGAGTGAACAAAGTGCCATGATTACAGCTGTTTTGTTTGATAGTGATAAATGCAGTGAGCTGTGAATGTGCTGGAGCTGTTGTTCTGATTAATCCATCTACTAAATTTTGACTTGTTTCCGAAGGGACCTTTGATGACAAACGATGCTCAGTCACTCGCTATGCACCAGTCAAACACCGTTTGTTGTTGGTGTTATTATTATTATTTGTTATTTTTCCAGCATTAATTCACACTGTTTTCCAATAATCACCTGTAAGCCATTTTTGCTAAGTTATTCACAGTTTTTCGTAGTAGTTATTTGCAATCATGTTGATGTAATTGGTTTATTTTATGTCAGTTCGTCACAGTTATGTCGTTCACAAATTTGTCTATTAAAGTTGCCAGTTTTGTGATGATGACGATGATGATTATTATTATTTTTATTATTATTATTATTAGTGACTTTTGATCTCCTTCCTAAATGAAATAAAACTGTTTAACAAACTTTAATTTCTGCAGGGCACGATATAGCCTTTTTGTGCTGAAAGTGCCGTTACACTCCAACCAACCAACCTTTGACCTCCTGACCCCAAAAGTTGATGATTTCATGCCCTAGTTCTGTGGACGACTTGTGCCATTTGTTTTCAGAAAATGTGTTGACGAGTTTGATAATAGAAACATCAAACGAATGTAAATGTAAAACATAATTATTAAAGTGGCTAATAACAGCAAGCTGGTGCTTAGACCACTGTCAATAACGTAGCACAACAACATATCACACTATGTCGGGAAACGATTTCAAAAACAGGAAGG
>Ga0209149_1002394_pt1 | contig 10494 bp, 5 predicted proteins | sample WorMetTyACAVOLI2_FD_187423 | JGI IMG/M metagenome (GOLD analysis project Ga0209149, IMG submission 187423) | Marine gutless worms symbiont microbial communities from Max Planck institute for Marine Microbiology, Germany - Olavius algarvensis... ...
CGTCTAGGCCTATCCGTGATGATACGATACTTAAGGGCTGTTCACACTATAGTGTGGTGCCGTACGATGCCGTACGTTGTCGTACGTACGATGTCGTACGACAACGTCCTACTCCTACGTTGCCGTTTTGACGTTACCACAGAAATCGAGTCATGCTCGGTTTCTGCGACATTTTTGCCGTACGGCGCCGTCGTTCTGCAACAATCGACCAATTTAAGAATAGACTAGATAGACATTGGTTCAAACGAGAAATGATGTACAACTACAAGGCTGAACTAACAGGGATTTTAAGTAGAAGTTATAGTTACTTAATATAGATTATTTAACTGATTAAATAAATGAAATTGTTACCAAGGTTTATTCATTTTTAAATATTAAGCACTTCGCTAAGATGCGGGCGAAGAGGCTGACGCCTACGCCCTTAGTTTTTCGTCTATGTTCGTTTATGTTTTATGGTTCTGCTGTTCTGCCATTTGACTTGTATAATCTCTAAATGGCCTACAAACCTATCTGAGACCACATCTTGTATCATTTCCAAAATAAAGCGAGATATTGGTCGAAACAACAAACAGACAACAGACGATGGACAGACGGACGGACCGACGTTGACAAGCATCGCATAATCTGGCGCTGAAAGGGGTCAGCAACAATACAAAATACAGATGAATAGAATGACAAGCAATCGACGAACAACGGTGCTTTCGACTGTAAATGTGTTGCGGCATTTTAATCTCCACAGTGTGAAAGCACAGTACATTATTGACACTGACAATAGTGGTGATAAATTTTCGGCGCCACCTGTATAGGAAAGCGGTTTGCAATATAGACCTGACATACCATCAATATCTCATCTATCTGCAGTTATGACCGACTGTCGCTGCAGGCCATTTCGCTCGCCTCCAATAGACAGCATCTGACCCAGTTGATGACTGTCTCGAGGATAAGAGGGAATATTATCGCAACTGTTCTCGTAGCCTACCACAACTGTGGACAATGATGCGCATGAACAGGGGGCAAGTTTAGTTAAGGACGCTCTTGCGGGAACGCTCTCGACCGCTTTCGTCATCTCCAAGAGTGCTCTCGATCGTTCTCTCTAACCCTTTTGCTCCGAGCGTGCTCTGGTAAAAAATAAAATGGCTACCTTAGACGAACACATGTCTGTACTGGCAGCAATGTTGAATGATATTTTAAATGGCAGTGACATGAATTTTATTTAACAACGAAGAACACTTTAAAATAAACAAAACACCAAACGAATAACAGTTTGTTTACAAACTCTTGGGTCACGTGACTAAAGCTGTTGGGATCTTAAGTTTTTTTTATCTAAAAAAACTAGAGCGCTCTCGCAGAAACAAGTCGTGTTTAGTCAGGGATCGTTCCTGAGAATCAGGATCGATCCAAGAGCGCTCCTTAGCTAAACTCGCCCAAGTTATACTCTTCGTTTACGTTTAGGTTTAATTATTGGCGCTCCATTACTAACGGCGAGAAAGTGGGTACTGTTTTCGGGCGCAACATATGTGGGTCTGTCCGTGATGAAACATACTTTTATTTGCAATTGAAACCAGAATATCTCCTAGCAGGGGCTGTGAAGGGGAGGATCTAAATGATGATGATGTGGGTCCGTCCCCCAGCATGATCCGATTTGCTTCAAGTGAAGATCATATAATGCTCCAAAGACGCTCCTCTATTGTCTCATTACATTTTTGACCTTGAAAGGTCAAAGGTCAAGGTCAAATGCTGACATCGCTTTTGGCCGTAATTCCGCCATAAACGGTTCGATTTACTTTGAATAATGACAAAAATATGCAAATTCCTGCGGCGGGTATACTGCTTGCTTGCCTTGCACTGCAGATTTTTTTTTGTTTTTTTCTTCTTCTTAATCTCTACTTGACTAAGGCTAGTTTACCTCCGACAATGGAGGAGGTAAATGCGATTGCCCGCGATGTTTGTCTGTCTGTCTGTCTGGCTGTCTGTCTGTTAGCAAGATTACTCAAAAACGCGTGGATGGATTTTGCTGAAATGTTGCGCGCAGATGTCGGGACATGGAGGAACTGGTTAACTTTTGAGCCCGATCCGGATCATATAGTCCGGATGCCGGAACCGGATTACTTTCTCCGATATTGTATGCACTGCAACGCGCGGAATTTTATTACGTCGGGAAAATCCCACGTACAGGTATTGAGCATGGTTATTCGCCGCCCGTGCCAGCAGCGACGCGTGGTTTTGAGGTGTCGAAAGACCGTTGTCGGAGGTAAATGCGCTCTACCGAGTGCCCTTCTATATAGTTTGTTTGTGTGAACCCTTTAATCGCCACATTAAAACCGCAGAGCAACGGACCATTATACAGCAATACGATGATTGGTACACTGGCCGTTGATGGGTGGGCTGTTACATTTGGTACAGCGAGGAGAGGACTGGGCGGGCTGTGGTCCCGCCCAGTCCCCTCCTCGCTGTATCAAACAGCCCACCCATCAACAGCCAATGTACGTACCAAAAAATTAACTTCATATTATTCGATGTGGCACTGTAATTGCGTCTGAATTCTAAACGGTTAAGGTTAGTTTTTTTGTGTATTTTGCTTTTTTATGTATCTTATATCATAAACATGAACTACGCGAAGTTTTTAGCGAATACTTTACATTAAATCGTTGCGTCCATAATTACACAACAAGAACAAGATACTTATGATTTACATCTGCCAAGTCCGTACTTTTTCTTGTTTTTCCCGTATTTTGCTTTTTGTGTATCTGCTCTCGTGTGAGTTGGTATGTTCGTACTAGTGCAACTAATTGTCTCGTCGCCGAAATGGCCTGTTATGTGTCGAGTGGGACGTACGTTAGGGCTGCTCGCTCGCTTACGTTACGTTACGTTACCGGACATCATTAAGGCCTATAGCTCTCGGACACACAACGCCTGCCGGGTGTAATCTCTATGGTGATCTGTGGGCCAAAAATTTATAACAGAGGATGCACCTTCAAATTATTAACAAGAAGCTCAGCTGTCGCAGAGAGACCGCGCGTCGCTTCGTGTCATTGAACATTTTGCTAAGTCACTGAAGGTTATTCGAAATGACAATGTTGAGTAGGGCGTGTGTAAGTCTTATTAGTATTCAATTGAAACTATGTATCTCGTGCCGTTTCTGAGATATTCAGCGTCAAAGAATGATGTGACCTTGAAACCGGGGGTAGGGGTCGTTCAAAGTCATTAAAATGACGCCGTTTGATAGATCATATACAACTTTCTAATGGTCGGTCATTGTAGGTATAGCTCTGTGTTGTACCATTTTCGAGTCATTTGACGTTGAATAATCGTGACCTTGAAATCTGGGTTATAGGTCACTGAAGCTCATACCATTCGAAAGCTTTGGTGTGGTTTCCTATTGGCCTTCAATAGTATCTATGGCTCTATCTTGCATCTATTCCGAGACAAAGCGATATATTGGTCAAAAATCGTGATTTTCTCATACCCCTTGCATTTGACGCCCCCGTTAGGGAGGTACCTGTCGGAGTATTGCCATCCCGTTTAGTGTGGAAAAAACTAGAATGGTCTGGCTACTCGATGGTGAAAAAATTGGTGATAGGTTTAGCCGTTTCGACAGAATACCGGCGTGTGACAGACAGACGGACAGATAGACAGACAGACGGACAGACATATTGCCATGGCATAGACCGCTATGGATACGCGTCGCCCGGTAAAAATGGTGCCGGACACTGTAAACTTCTCCCCTCGCTCATCCACAGGTAACAAACGGCGCAACATCGTAAGAAGCAAAAACAAGAAGCTCAGCCATTGCTGACACAGCTCGCGTTACTTACTTGTGATCGGCAAGTCGTGCATACCATCACAGTTCAAGCCCATCATAGACGGTCAGACAGACAGCGGAAATGCGGCCTCAGTGCAGCTATTTACTATACGTAACGCTCGCTAACACATATCTCGCCGAGGCGACGTAAATTATTAATTATCCACAGAAATAACTAAAAATCTTTAGAGGCAGTTAGGGGACCCATCCAAAGCGTGGCTCCCCGTCCCGCAAAATAAATTACTGTCACAGGCTGCGCGGTAGCGCCAGCATGTGTTAACGGCGACCGGCCAATTAAATGGGATATAACGAATTTTGACCCCTCACAGATTCGAAACCCATGAGCCGACTGCAACAAAATTCCGCACAATTGATTACGTCCGCGAGAGGACCCCCTGAACCAAATTTGGTACAAATCCATCCAATGGGGGTCTTCTGGGCATAAGGGTGAAATATAACGTTTTGTGCCTTTTTTATTAATTTATTTATACCTTTTTTATGAGACTCGCGTACAGGTCAGACCGGTTGATGGATTTTTACGCGCGATGGCTTATTAGACGTGAAATCACGCAAGGATGTGCCTTTTCGGAGGTATAAAAATTAAATTTAATATTAAACCCCTATTTATCCCCCCAAACCGTCAAATTTTGGCCCAAAACACACTGGACGAGTTTATTTTCGCTGAATATGCTTAACAATGGGGGCGCTCAAGAGTAAACTACCCTTAATCATCATCGTAGCCCCATAAAAGTCGCATAGTGAATAGGCAAATCAGGGTCGGCGATTCCAAATATGACATTTTTGACTAGAAATTTTGACCCCTTGACCCAATTAGCCCCCAAATTCCCAAATTTTGCTCTACAAATATTGCTTTTTTGCTTGAAACACACTGTTGCCGTCGTCACACATGCACACATGTGCTACAAAATTTTTACACCACTTGGGTACGGGGTGTTGCTTGCCAAAAACAACGTTTAGGACCAAAATTGGAGGGAGACTGGGCTAGGGGAGCATCCGAAAATATGGGACCCCACCTATTTCTGCAACCGCTGAAGCTAGCAACTTCAAATTTGGTACACGACTTGGGTTTAGGTCTAGCATACCAAAAACGACGTTTAGGACCAAAATTGGTGGGGTCTGGGCCAGGCAAGCATCCAAACATAATTTGGGACCCCCTACTTATTTCTGCAACCGTTAAGCTAGCAATTTCAAATTTGGTATACAACTTGGGTTTGGGTCTAGCTTACCAAAAAACAACGTTTTGGACCAAAATTGCGGGGGTTTGGGCTAGGGGAGCATCCAAAGAAATGTGGGACCCCCTACTTATTTTTGCAACCATTGAAGCTAGCAACTTCAAATTTGGTACATAAATTGGGTATGGGACTAGCTTACCAAAAACGACGTTTAGGACCAAAATTGGAGGGGGTCTGGGCCAAAGGAGCATCTAAAAAAATTAGGACTCCCTACTTATTTCTGCAACCGTTGAAGCTAGCAACTTCAAATTTGGTACACAACTTGGGTTTGGGACCAGCTTAGCAAAAAACAACGTTTAGGACCAAAATTGGCGGGGGTCTAGGGTAGGAAAGTATCGAAAAAAATTTGGGACCCCCTACTTATTTCTGCAACCGTTGAGCTAGCAACTTCAAATCTGGTACACAAATTGGGTTTGGGACTAGCTTACCAAATAACAACGGTTAAGACCAAAATTGGTAGGGCGTGGGCCAGTAGAGCATCCGAAAAAAATGGTGCACAACATGACTTCAGGTTTACCTTGCCAAACACAAGTTTTAGAACCAAACTAGGTAGGGTCTGAATTAGGAGAGTACCACTCCACTCCCCATTATGATGATGATGCAACTGTGTATTCTACGTGCCATCAAAAACTGACGGGTATTCAGATTAGTCTACTAAGTGGAATCAAACAAAAAATTTAAGTGGAAAAAGACTAAAAACTGATTAGCATGATCAAGTCTGGTTAGGAAGAGTGATTCGTGAAGGCAGTCCAAAAAGGCAGTTTTGCTGTAATAACTCAGAAATGTAATAAAGCTGCAAATATAAATGTAAAAACTGCAGTTTTATATACAAGTTAACGGCGAGTGACACATCTAAAACTGCAAAAATCACAAAACGGTGATATTACTCAGCGGCACATTGACATTTAGGCGATGTGTTGGTGGGTAATATCACCTTTTTGTGATTTTTGCAGTTTTAGATGCGTCACTCGCCGTTAACTTGCGTATAAACTGCAGTTTTTTTACATTTATAGTAGTTAATGCATGCACGTCAGCGGTAGCGCGCTCAGCTTCCTAACCACCCCAATGGGACTGGCCACCCCAAACTCCCATTCGCCACTGCAGCTGTAGGCCTGACTCTGAGTATTCACAAGCGAGAAGTGAGAGATCTAGTTGTCCTTCTTTTCCCAAACTGGCAGAAATTATATAGCCTCCGCGCGAAAATAGGGGGCTTCACGCGATAGCGATATCCTTCTGTCTGTCTGTATGTTCGTTTGTTTGTCTGTCGCCTGTGAAATTTGTTAAGTTATTCGCCAGGTGGCAGCACCTGGCAGCGAGAAGGGGTTTTTCGTGTCGTTTCTGATACAGTCGTTATTCGTTAACTGCGCGTCGCGTGTTTTCGATGTCGCCGAAACGGTAGAACAGTAGGTGTGCGGGCAGTACAGTACAAACTGACGACTGTTTCCCACTGTGAGTGTCAGAAGACATCCGTGATGGTGTAGGCACTGCTTACATGGCGTGACTTGTCGTGAGCTGGCCGTGCAACACGGCTTCTTATGTCACACGTCAGAGAAAACTGATCAGCGGTCTCGGATTTGTACAGTTGCAAACGGTGAACATGCACAGTGCCTGGTTACGCCCCACTCGCCGACTGACAGCGTCAGTACAGTCACGACAAACAAGTAGCTCTGCTGTCGCAAAGAGGCCGCGCGATGCTTCGTGTCTGTCAGTAGTTAGCTTCAATAGTACTAAACGTCGAGCGCAGTCTTTTACTGCTAGCTACATAGGCTACAGATTTATCACTGCGTACAATTACATGCTGTTCTGTTTGTTGTTTTTGGCGTAACGTTGAGACTTCTTGTCATACACTTCGTCGTTGTTTCCCGCCATCAACAAACCCGGCCGCTTATCAGCGACTAGTGTTATAAACTCGTCATGGTCTGTCGCAGCTAAATGTATTGCACTTGCCGCTGGAATGGTTCACAACACGCAGTGAAGCCAGACATAGGCTCAGAATCGCGATTTCTGCCTACCCCACCTGCATTCGACGTCCGCGTTAGGGCGGTCCCGTCGGAATATTGTCATCCCGTTTGGTAGGGGAAAACTAGAATGTTGTGGCTACCCGGCAGTGAAAAAAAGTGAAGATATCTTTATTCGTTTTGACAGAATGTACGAACGTGACAGACACACACAGAGACAGACAGAGAGACAGACAGACAGACGGACACCGCACAGCAAGGGACCCCGCCCCCAGAATTGTACATAAAGTATAGAGGTTAATTTTCGAATCGACTCGCTACGGGATGACACGATCTGAACACGCGGCCGCTCCGATGTGTAAACAGTAGGCCTACATGCCGGCGAGTAGTGAACGGGTAAAAGTTGACTGGAAGAAAATAGGAACAAGTACCTGACTGGCCTCGTGCTGTAAGTTTTTTACTTATTGTGTATCAAGCCGTTTATCTATCTTCCATTACAGTTATCGTACGTTTTTTTTTGTTTTTTTGTTAGTTTTTTGTAGGTTTGGTTAGTGCAAATGACTGGAAACAGCCATCTCCGAAATGACATGTAGAGTAAGACTTTAAAACATCTCTAGTTTTCGTCTATCAAAACTTATCGGAATAGTCAAAATAAGAATTTGCTTTCTAAGCTGGTTAAAGGTTTTACATTGCTCGTAGAAAGCGTTTCTTTTTCCATTCGATTTTCCTTTCAGTAAGTAACTGTTTGCGTTTTCTGCTAAAAAAATAATTTTAATTTGACTTGAGCTAAATTGTTCACGATGCTCATGCAGAATGTAGATGACTGAATTGTTGACTTAAAGATAGATTATGATTGAGTGAACTGCGTACTACTTTTTCTACACTTCTACAGCTGTCATATCCAGGACTAAAAGCAAGAAGAATAAGACAGAAAACCAGTGGCAATAAGACCTAACGTTTCAAAGGTAAATTAGATATTTTTCCGTTTAGAATGTACTTGCCTGGAGAAGTTTCGTCTTCAGCTCTTTTCCCCTTGCGTCGTCGAGCTTTTCGCGCTTGACGAAGCGCTCGGCCATGCCCTCAAAGTCCTTCTGCGTGATCACTCCGTCTTTGTCGAAGTCGACGCGCTGGAAGTACGTCTTCATCTTGCGAACCCAAAAGTCGGACATGGTTGCAGTCGACGGATGGCGACACGAGTCGTAAAAATGCCGAGGACAGTGATGACTGGACGTCTCAGTTGCTGGATGCAGCAGCTGCTGATGCGCTGAATGCTGCTGCTGCTGCTGCTGCGGTTGCGTCAAGTGCTGCTCCCGCCGCTTGATAGCTCGCGTCACTCAGCCGTCGACAATGCTGTGCCCTTGCCGTTCGGCCGCTCGCTATAATAATAATTGTCCATCGGCACCCACAAACGGCACAAAATCAACCCATCACCGCCTAGAGCTGGTCGGTTGGGCGATTATTTTATGGGCTATGATTATTATGGCTGGCCGGGCGCGCGGGCGGGCCGAATGAGTCCGCTCTATAGAAACACAATAACGGCGAGGCCTCGTCCTATTCCTGCGGTTCCGCGGCGCTCGACCTCCATCCGCAGTCCGCACAGCCATGGCGGCCACTGTAATCCCACGAGATTTCGCCCTGCGACAGCCTACTGGAGGAGGGGCGCAATAAAAAGTCCATGGGGTTGGCGGAAGGGATTGAGGAGGGGGCGGAAAAGGGACATTTTGGACAGGCTGGGTTCGGACAGAGCTGCTGTGAAACCGAATACGCGTCGCCGGAAACACGGCGCGATCATCGTATAGCGATCTGAGCCGTTCGGCCCGGCTCGGACTACTGGTATTATTAGAGATATTCGCGGCCGTGCGGCACGCAGATCCCGGCTGCAGCGATGAGGACGAGGATGATGTTGACGCGTGCAATAAAACATCCGCAGCAGCAGCAACAGCAGCCGTAAAAAACCTGCCATGATGGCTTAGTTTACATGGCGTCGCTACAACACGATCACGCAATGCGTGCACTGCAAAATCATCGGAAAATTCATCAAATCGAAGTCGGGCCACTAAATTCACAGAGAGACTGGCATCTGCTCCTGCTTGATAATCGGCAAACTCCCTGTAGCTGTGGGATATCACGCCGATGGGCAGGTACACAGACAGCAGATCACGGTAGACCGTTCTTGAAGATGTCCAAGGATGAACTCTCAGCAATGTCTTTATTCATAGTTCCAGTGGAGTATTGTGCGAGGGAAGAATGACTTCTTGTGTTACGATGAGAAGTAGAGATGTTCTTGTATTTGTAGTTGTGATTTGCCCTGGTGTGTGAGTGGGATGAGAAGTGTAGATGGGATTTCCATTAGGTTATGAACAATTTTTTGCCGCGCGATGTTATGCATAAGCGCGGCCTATGCCGTCATGCGGTGTCTTGTCTGTCTGTGTGTGTGTGTCTGTCTGTCTGTCACGTTCGTGAGTTGTGTCAAAACGAATAAACATATCATCAAAATTTTTTCACCGTCGGGTACGTAGCCACGCCATTCTAGTTTTTCCGTGCCAAACGGCATAACAATATTCCGATGGGAACCCCCCCCCCCTAACGGGGGCGTCGAACGAATGCAGGTGGGGTAGGCAGAAATCGCGATTATGAGCCTATATCTGGCTTGACTGCCTGTGTTAACGCTGCAACAGGCCAGGTGTTGTAAACACGGCCGCCGGTGGACAACGGCCAGCGTCTCGCAAGTTATGACACATCGCTGGTATAGTAAGCAGCGGTGTTGATTGTGGGAGAAGACGACGAAATGTTTATGACAAGAAGCCTCAACGTTACGCCAAAGACAACAGAACAGCGCATTTAACTGCACGCAGTGACAAATTTGACAGACACGAAGCATCGCGCGGCCTCTTTGCGACAGCAGAGCTACTTGTATACATCATGATCAGGGGTGACTGAAAATGCAGGACAGGAAAATGCAGGACTGGAAAATGGCAGACAAAAGTGCAAGGCTGGAAAATGCAGGACTGGAAAATGCAGGACAAAAGTGCAGGGCTGGAAAATGCATGACTGGAAAATGGACAAAAAGTACAGGGGCTTGAAAAGTACGGACAAAATTAAGACCTACGTAATGTACTTTGTAAGTTGAAATAATATCATACAGTATCCTTATCATTTTAATACGATATTTTCATACACAGAAACCAGCACACGTTCATAGTATAGCAAGACGATCTCATAGTTATACAACAATACTACAAAATTGCGGCCTACGTTTGTTCTTTAGCACACTGCAGACATTACAGTAAACATTATACTCGTAGCATCATCGTTATGATTATCAGAGCATTATTATGCCCCCGCCTAGGGGGCATTAAGCGGTCATCGGCGTCCGTCGTCCGTCCGTCCGTCCGTCTGTCTGATGTCGCGTACATCGGCTCTAACTCGAAAACCAAAAGGCCTAGGAAGACGAAACTTTGCACAGGGGTACCCCAGGTCA
>Ga0209149_1002397_pt1 | contig 10489 bp, 4 predicted proteins | sample WorMetTyACAVOLI2_FD_187423 | JGI IMG/M metagenome (GOLD analysis project Ga0209149, IMG submission 187423) | Marine gutless worms symbiont microbial communities from Max Planck institute for Marine Microbiology, Germany - Olavius algarvensis... ...
GTCAGTGGTGTACAGAAGGAATAGGATTGGCCCGAGCACTGATCCCTGCAGTACTCTGTACAGAACCGCTGACGGTGTAGAACAGGCCGCCGATGTGCGTACGTGTTGAACACAGCCACACAAATATGAAGCGAACGAGTTCAGCACCTGCCCACCAAGACCGTAAGACTTTTGCAGCCGGTTTAGTAGCATGTCGTGGTCGACGCTGTCGAACGCGGCAGACAAATCAAGTAGTGTCAGCATTGCCAAGTCACCAGAGTCCAGCGCCAGCAGTAGAGCAGCCAGTACCGTGAGAACAGCATTTTCCATCAAGTGCATTGCTCTGTACGCCGACTGAAGATCTGGAAGCAGGCCATTGTCTTTGAGGTATTTCACAAGCTGCGAGCTAACGAGTCGCTCAAGCAGCTTGGAAACGACGGACACGTTCGAGATCGGCCGGTAGGACTTAACGTCGGCCGGATTGAGATCTGCTTTCTTCAGCAGCGGCGTAATGTAGGCGCATTTGAAACTCAACGGGACCGAGCCGTGCTCAAGCGACCAGTTGAACAGTTGGCACAGGAACGGTGAAATGACGCCGACACATTTCTTGAGCAGCCATGTTGGCAGCGGATCGGACGCACACTGCTTGTCTGGCAGCGCTTTCACTGATGCCACGACATCAGCAGGTTCGACAGCTGAAAACAGCCTCAACACACAGCCGACTGGGGCAGGGGTGAAAGATGGTGGATCCGTGTCAGCAGTGGCAGCGCGTACTCCGGCGACCTTGTTGTCGAAGAAACTGCAGGTCCAACCTGCTGATATCTGTAGATGGCGGTACATGCCCACGGCCAAGCAGCTCATCAAAGGACTGCCATAAGCAGCCCGGCTGCGACTGCTCGGCATCAACGTGTGTGGACCAGAACTCAGAACGCTTCTTGCGAAGCAGTTCGAAGTACTGGCGTCGTTGAATGCACCACGCTCTAATGGCCGGTAGGTCGATGTTCGACAGTGGTCCAGCACGACCGGCGGCTTTCTTTGAAGCACGCAGCATTTGCTTGGCTTTACGACAGTCGTCGTCAAACCAAGTTGACGTCGGTCGACGACGGCAGGTGATGAGCTGGACTGGGACTTGATGGTCTAGTAGCTCATTAATTGTCTTGTTGTAAAAGGTGGGAATGATTTGTTGAAATGGTAGATGTTGAGCCTGGAGGGAAAGAATGAAGGAGTATTGAGAGTGGTGATAATGACAAAGACGGGTTGATAAGTGAATGAGGAGGTGAATCGAGACAAGACTGGCGAGGATGATGGAATGAATATGGAAGTTGGCCTGGTAGTGTTGCTATACACCTTACACAACTCAGCAGTCCTTTTACTGACAAACGATGATGTTCACAAATGTATTAAAACTATGAAGCTTGAGCACCACAGCATTACTACAACATCACACTGGTCAGAACTAGTATGCATGTGCAGAATTTTACTCGGATTAATTTGACTAATTGTCAGTTAACTTACAGATATTAATTGAGCTGATGAGAATGCCATAGAAAAAGTCATAATATGATACTTATTTTGTACGTGTCATTTACATGTTGTCAGCATTTGTGCTAATTTGCCGATGAAACTTGTCACAAACTAGCAGCAGAAGCCGTGCGACTGCTTGGTGTCGTGGTTGATGGTACACTGCGCAGTCACTTGTACTGTCTGTGTTATTACGGAGAGTTGCTTGTATGATATTAGCTACATTACATACACACTTGGAGCGTCACCACATCGAGTATTTACAGTTTGCCTTTCGATGGATGAACAATTTGCTGATGCGGGAAATGCCTCTGCACTGCGTCATCCGACTGTGGGACACTTATCTGGTAAAATTCTGATGATTAATTATAGTGATGTAAATCGAGGCTCGAAAAATCGAAACTCGTTACAATTTCGAGTACTCGAAATCGAATTTTTAAACTCGAAACTCGATTTCATTTTTTGTATTTCTGCATAATTAAATGTAACAATTTCCACGCTAATAAATTAACCTCCTTTTCGTCACGTTTGCGCTTTAAACGCGCCATACTGCGGACTAATAAGTATGCAAACGCGCTGCAAACACGTTAACAAATTGCATGCGACGCGGCGACTTGTGCCTAAAACAACGCACGTACAATAAAATGATAAATGTTTCTTATCACTTGTTTACACACATACACGTAGAAATCTAGTTTTCCATAGAAATGTATCACACCATAAAATAGTTATTAGTGTAAAACAGAGACTGTTCTCTGCAAGCGGACGTGTGATTACCAAATCGCGTTCACGTCTCCTACCTGATCGTGCAGTATTGATTGATCATTTGAGGTGTTGAACTGGTATCAATAAAGTAGGCTAAGATGTAGACTTTTCACGGACTACATATAATGTACGTTTTCTGCATTTTTGTTTGTTGTACATGTAAGTTGACAGTAGAGGACACGCGTTAAGTTAACGTATGGGAGTGTGCTGAATAATATACTTAAATATAGTAACTGGGAGCGGAAGTTGACCATAGAGTAGTTTGTACAGCACTCAGAGTCTGATCTTATATCGCATGTCTATGGTTATGGCACGGCCATGTATGTATGTAAACAAAATACGAATACAAGTTTAGACATAAAGCTTTATTATATCATTCACGCAGGTTTGTAAGTTGTAACTTGTAAAAATGGTAAAGTTTCATTATTTCATACAAAGACAAGCGAAGCTATTACGCTCGTACAAACAGCTGTGAAATTAAAGCGTACTTATTCTTACTCTCTTCATCATGCTGCTAGGATACAATAGGAAACAAGTTTCGAGTTTTAGTCAATTTTTTGGATTCGAGTTTCGATTTCGAAAAAAATTCGAGTTTAACATCTCTAATTAATTGCAAAGTAATGCAGAGCATCTATTGTGATGTTGTGACTCAGTTTTGCAGCTTTTGAATAATATAATGTTCTGTTATTCTGTTATTAATGTTTCATTATACCGACACATTTAAATAATAATTATTATTCATTTATGGAGAACTTTACTGTCTTTATTAAGTTATCCTTGTGTATTATATTTCTCCACTGAGTTATGATATATGCAGTTAGGGGTAAATGGTAGTCTCATACTCAAGATCAAGCACTGGGCCCGAGCACTGATATCCCTGTCTCTATGCACTCAGCCCGCTGGTGACATCAATCATAAACCCTGCAGTAGGCTGCCATGACTTTTCACGAGGTTAGTGGTTATTTGCCCGGCTGCACAGCACTCTTTGGTCTGAACCAAATTATGTTGTTCTGTGACAGAAGCGTGTGTGTATGTGAACAATTTGCTCACACTCGCTTTGTTAGGGATGTGACGCAGCCAGCTGAAATCTGCTTTGTCGGATATGGATTTCACATTTAACGTCCATATGGATTCGAATGTGGATATGGATCTACTGCGCCTACTACTTGCAAACTGTGTTACAAAACGAGCTTAGAATAAGAGTGTAAAACTCAGCCGATTCAAGTTTCTGTTATTCAATGTGCTTAGCCTCATTTTCGACGTAGTGGGTGTGGCTGTGTTTAGTGTTTGCAATTTCATGCTTTTCTGCAGGCCAGGCACTCTAAACAATTTAGTGTTTCTTAGCACAAAACCAAATTCAAATTTAACCAAAAATTGTATCTGCATCCGATGGATTTGGATGTGGGAAAATTGTCGGATTTTGACAACATTTGAATTCAAACTCCGTTATGCCTCCACACTTCGTGACAGTGAAATGGCCCAGCATTGAATCCCGACCGTTTGATCACAAATCTGATGCAGTAACCAGTGCGTCATCACACAACACTGATAAATTTAGTTTTTTTGTCAATGCATTGTTAATAAATTTAGTTGTTTGTCAACGCATTGTTAAAAAATGCCAGTTTTGTGCATTCGGCAGTTAGGCTTGTTATTTGTACATAATGTGTTATGTCTGTACAGTCTGAACCGGATGGTTTTGCATCATTCCATCTCTATGTTTGTGCTGCATTTTTGACTCGGTTTTCTCGGGATTTGCAGCGAGAAAGAGATTTTCATGTAAGCTGCAAATGCATACTTCTCTGCCAGTTTTGTGGGTGTGCTATTCAGTATAGCATAGTCTAATAGCATTACACACATTACGTATATAGTTAGTTTATTAGTATATAGTTTATTCTGTGTACTGATTTAAATTACACAGTCTCTCTTGTGCTCTTGATCAGTAACTGTCTGCATTCCTTTCTTATTTTGCATGGCAGCTTGTATATTACTGTTGAATAACCGACGTGTGTGATTATGTGTAGGGCCTGATGGTCTTGCTTCAGAATCTGCCAACAAACAACTGGAGTAATGAGGAAGTGCGACTGCTGCTTGCCGAAGCTTACAGACTTAAGTTTATGTTTGCCGATGCTCCAAACCACTACAGAGACAGTGTTGTAGTGACATCAAGTGGTGCCTTAACAAACAGTGCTGTCTCGTGATGTTCACTGAGATGGTAATAATTGTAGCATCCATTTTATGCACCAGTCATGGTGATTGGCTGGGGAGATCGTCTCCAAAATAACCTATAATGTGACTGTTGAGTGGGATGTTAAACCCTACTACACTACACCTTCCATATTGTAAATATAGATATGGTATGATGTGAATAGGAATGGACCATTGTCAGTTTCTACTGGATTTACGATTTGTATTTGTATTTTTCTCTGCAGAACTGGCCAAATATGGATACTTGCCGGAGTTTTCACCAAAGCAGAGTAAAGTTCATCAAAGCAAAACTGCAGTTGATTTTCTGTTACTTACGGTTCAGCAGCCATCTAAACTGCTTGTTATCTGACTGCAAATCATTTACTACTGTTTTGCTGTCACTTGTTGAGTGCAGGTTACAGCATAACCGAGTGAACTACCAGATATCCATTCATCCCTAAATGTGATGTATGTAGCATGTGTTTGATGTATGGACTGCTGGAGGCACTGCCCAAAAAAGTGGTGGAGTGGGATATTTTAGTACAAACTGACAACTTGTTTTTTCTAAGACAGATGACCTTCCTGAAATACTCTGAAGATTGTGTGAGATGAAGAACACTGTGCTTCAAATGTTAGTGCCTTTAATACAAGAAGCTCTACTGTCGCAAAGAGGCTGCGCGATGCGTTGTGTCTGTCAGTAGTTAGCTTCGTTGCACCAAAAGTACTCGAGCGCAGTTTTTTTTATTATTAGTTACTTCAGCTTCGGATTTACTAGTGCATACAGTTCAATTCTGTTCTGTTGTCTTCGGCGTAACGTCAAGCTTTGCTGTCATACATACGATCTACTGTGATTGTGTATAGTGCGAGAGCATGCTTGGTTGCTCTCGTGCTGAAGAACCACGCAGACGGTGACTTTATCGCGCATGGTGCTTGGTGGTCGAATACCCACAGCGTACGACCAGCGATATGTGTCACAACTTGCGAGATGGTGGTCATTGTCCACTGGTGACCATGTTTACATCACCTCGCCTGTTGCAGCGTCAACAGCAGGCATTATGCTCAGAATCGCAATTTCTGCCTACCCCACCTGCATTCGACGCCCTCGTTAGGGGGGTTCCTGTCGGAATATCGCCACCCCGTTTGGTGTGGAAAAACTGTTCGACGGTGAAAAAATTTCGAAGATATCTTTAATCGTTTTGACACAACTCACGCACGTGACGGACAGATGGACACACAGACAGACACCACTTGACGGCGTAGGCCGCGCTTATGCATCGCATCGCGCGGCAAAAAGCTGTGCTGTGATTTGGTTTGTCACTTCAAAATTTTAAAAGTATTTTGTCTCTTGTGATATTGAGCCAGATTTCACACTGGGTGTTCTATACAGAACACCCCCCATGTGGTTAGACAGAGTTATGCAACTTTAGTATTGTGAATGAAGAGTTTGGGCTATTTGTCTTAAGTTGATAGCAAAACTAGAACGGCAGAGATATTAAATCACCACCCGCACATCACAATGCATCGGAATGCAGCCATTTTTGAACTCATCTGAACTTTTGACCATATCTTGCGCCCGTAAAAATTTCATGATGATATCTCCACCAGTTCAAGAGTTATTGCATTGAGATTGATAAACAAACAGACACACCCACCCACAAACAGACACTGCTAACAACATATCACTTTTGTTATTCCATTGGTGCATGGGCGACGCATATGCATAGCGTGGACTATGCCGTGTAAAGATGTCCGTCCATCCATCTGTCTGTCACATGCCGGTATTCTGTCTAAACGGTTATACATATCCTCAAAGTTTTTTCCACTGTTGGATAGCCGCAACATTCTAGTTTCTCTGTACCAAACGAGATGGCAATGCTCCGATGGAGACCACCTAATGGGGACGTCGAATGCAAGGGGGGTATGAAAAATTTACGATTTTCGACCAATATCTCGCTTTGTCACGGAAATGATGCAAGATAGAGCCATAGTTACTATGGAAGGCGAATAGGAAACTGCACCCAAGCTTTCGAATGTACCAGCTTGAATGATCTTGAGTGACCTCTAACCCAGATTTCAACTGTACAAGATAGAGCTATAGTTACAATGGCGGACAGATAGAAAGTCGTATATGCACTATCAAACGGCGCCATTGAACAACCCCTAACTTAGTTTTCAAGGTCACGCTAATGTGTGACGCTATACTTTAATGCTGAATATCATAAACGGTTTAAGATACTGCCATAGTTACTATGGAAGGCAAGTAGGAAACCGCGCCCAAGCTTTTAGATGGCACCAGTTTGAAACACCTTCAGTGATATATAACCCAGATTTCAAGGTCACGATTATTCAACGTCAAATAACTCAAAAATGGTACAACTTAGAGCTATACTTACTATGGCCGACCAATAGAAAATCGTATATGATCTATCGAATGGCGCCATTTTCAATGATCTTGAATGACCCGTACTTCCAGTTTCAAGGGCACGCCATTCTTTGATGCTGAATATCTCGGAAACGGTACAAAATATATTGTTTTAATGGAATACTAATAGGGACTTATACATGCCCTACTCAACAGTATCATTATGAATGACCTTGAGTGACTTAGCAAAATGTTCAGTGACACGAAGCATCACACGGTCTCTGTGATAGCTGAGCTTCTTGTTGTTAGATATTAGTACCTATACTGTAGTATTTAAGGCTACAGTGATTATTTTCGTGGTTGCATTTTATTGAGAAATACCACTTATTTTCAGAATCTCATGCTCGTTATTGTACAAAAACATATTCTATTTATAACATTTCGTTGCAACATACAGTTAATTTTATCTGTTAATGATGCACAATCACTGTGTCAAAGTTTGTTGAATTTATGTGTGTGAAACTGTGAAATTGGGTCTTTGATGTCTTAAACAGTGTTTTTTTTTGTTGATCCAATTGTCTGTCAGCTTTAGTATGTTTTCATTTATATCAGTTACTACAATTTATGCCTGGCCGACTGCGTCGTAGTTTGGCAACTAATGAAGTTTTGATTCATCTGTTATCTGTGTTGTCGCCATTTTGATGTAGTGTATAACTTGTGCACACTACTCAGGAATTACACTTCAGTGTTGCCAGTCACATCCACATCAACATGCCGTACATAAATACGTTAGTTTTGAGAACGACTGATTGGATGGATTTTGTAATTTTAAACTTCTGTAAATCTTGTGTTATTTCACTCGTGGTACTTTTGTTTTCATTTTTACTTGCTCATTTTGCCCTGTATGTTGTACCCTTTTGTGTAGGTAGGCAGGATGATAATGAGACCATTCCAGTTTGATTCTTTAATGACACTAGTGAGGCATTGCAACAGTGGCAGGACGTGTAGTCAAACACTTTAAAATATATCCAACTTTTGCTCTGTGCTCAAATGCTACTTTACGTAAGTTCGATGCCACATCATTATGCTCTCTGATGACATTATGCCAGTAATCAGGACTTCAATTTCATAAGTAAGATTACCATCATATTAACTTTTAATTGTTTTGAAGATGGGGCTCACATGGATCATACCCATTTTGGTGTCATTTCTCATATGTGGCTAAGCTTCCCATAGACAGTCAATGTACCAGATTTTGTAACAGTTGCCCAAGGAATTTCCGTTGTGGGCAAATTATGTGCAAAATTCCAAATTTTGATGTTTTGGGCCATAAACCCACACCCTGAACCAGTCAACTTGAAATTTAGCATGGAAAAGCGGACCTACAGTCTGCCCCACTTTACCAAGTTTTACATAGGCCTATATCGGTGCAGGATTGTCAGCCCAAACTGCCAACTTTGGGAACTTTTCATATAAATCAATTTTACTACGAGGCAAATCATGGGGTGCACAGGAAACTTGAATATGGGTGCAGAAGTACAAATCCTACCCATACAAAGACACCAAAAGTGTTTTGAAAATGACATTACTTAATAATGTGCAAACTTACCACTTCAAAACGTGACATGCACACAACAAAGATCACACTTTCTCGCCTCCAGTCCGTATGTGGCAAACGATCTCCTGCAAACTCGCCATGGTGATAGAGGAGGCGCATCTCATTTTTAACCCCCAAACTTTCTCGAATCCGATCAGTTGTTTTGGCTCTAGGGGCTAGTAATATTTTGTGGAAAGTCCCATCAAGGTAAGTGCACAGATTTTAGTATAAATTTTCTCGGGTTGGTACTTGAAACCCTGTCAGCTCTTTGGAAACCTTGGGAAGCAGGTTTGCTCATTTTCATTTCTGCCCGTACACCTAGCGAGTGAACGTGATAGCGGCATCGTAACATCAAGCAAGCATATCCTGACAAAAATGCTGGTTTTCAAGTGACAAATAAATAAATTTGGGGAAGTGGCATTGTCCCAGACTTCACCCCATGTGGAGAGGGACACCCCATTTCGTTGTTCCCAACTTTACTACCATGGTTGTGCTACTGGATTTTTACTTGTGATCGTCACTTCTGACGTCAAGGCTACAGACTTTTAGTGCACAATGAACTGACTTGTTGTTGTTGGCGGTGTTGTTTCGCTAACGATATTTTTGTTTGTGTGTAATTAACTTGTATTTGGAATCGGGAAGTAATTATGTCGTTTTTTACTGTGATAACAAACAGTATCCATATCTCCAACTGTCTGTGTTTTGCTCGTTAATGTATTTACCCGAGTCCGACAAAGGAGGAGGTACATGTTTTTTCCCGTGTTTGTTTGTCTGTATGTCTGTCTCTTACGATACGATACGATAGTGTGTATTTAACGTGCAGTAAAAAGCTGACGAGTAGCCAGCTTAGTGTACCACACGGAATAAACAAGATTACTAAAGCAAGATTACTAAAAAAACGCGTGCATGGATTTGGATGAAATGTTGTGTGTTGACAGATGTCGGGATAGGGACGAACTGATTAACTTTTGAGCCCGATCCGGATCACAGTCCGGATGCCGGAACCGGACTGCTTTCTCCGATATCGTATATGTGCTGCTACGCAGAATTTTATGTCCGGAAAATCACGGCGCACCCCTACAGCGAGCCGTGGTTTTAAAATGGTTTTATTCACTGAGCTGTCGGAAGACATTTGTTGGAGGTAAATGCGCTCTGCCGAGTGCCCTTCTAATTATGTTGTAGAATTTTATATAAAACTGCATTTGATTTTGATTTGATGTGATGACCGTTACAAATTGTAGGATGCAACTGTGTTGGTTACAACTACCTGTGTCACGATTGCTTCTGGTTATCTGTCCTAGTTGCAAACTGTTGTATAGGCAGTTTAAGATTGAGTTTGTTGGTAGAATATACTGAGGTGATACATAGGCTTTTGTATCTTTCCACTGACAGAGTGCATTGATACTGTTTGGGAGTATAATTTGACTATTCTGTAGTTCCTACATGGGCCATAAAAACGTGCCACTCTTATTTTTACGATAACTTTGGCACGTGTAGACCAGTTTTTAGCCGAACGTTACTACGTTACGTTCGGCTTCTGGCATGAGCCGTCCGTCTGTCGTCTGTCTTTGTCTGTCGTCTGTAACGTTGTTGCACCCTAGATAGAGATTTGGAAGTTTTCGGCAATATTTTTGCACCGCCTAGTAGCCCATGGACTCAAACAGATGAGTCTTTAGCCGGGCCTCGAAGGAGTCGTAACTGTCAGCGGATCTGACAGTCGTCGGCAGAGAGTTTCAGATGCGTGGCGCGTAGTGACTGAAGCAACGTTCACCGATAGCAATCCGGGCTGGTGGTTCGTTCAGCCGGTCGGAATTAGATGATCTGAGGTGGCGGGCTGGTGTGTATGATGAAAGTGGAAGGTAGGCTAGTTGGCCGAACCTGAACGATCGGTAACACAGTGACGCCGCATTGGACATCATCCGCTTACGTACTGGTAACCAATGTAGGTCACGCAGTAGGCGTAAGGCTCGTTCACACACCGCACGACGTCGTCCGTTGTCCGTTGACGGACGACATCGGACGACGACGCTGTAATTGAACACATTGTTTATTCGACGCTGTTCACATACCGTACGACATCG
>Ga0209149_1002398_pt1 | contig 10488 bp, 4 predicted proteins | sample WorMetTyACAVOLI2_FD_187423 | JGI IMG/M metagenome (GOLD analysis project Ga0209149, IMG submission 187423) | Marine gutless worms symbiont microbial communities from Max Planck institute for Marine Microbiology, Germany - Olavius algarvensis... ...
TAGTCCATGAATGTCTGTTTATCGGAGCTCAGTAAGAAGCAGCGAATAAAAATGTCTTAAGATGGCGCCTGAATGTCTGCGTCGAACGCAACTGTCTGAGGTCGGCTGGCAGTCTATTCCACACTCGCGGAGCGGCGACACAGAATGCTACTATTACCGATGCATAACGCCCTGTTTATGGGAGCGGGGTTTAACCACGCTGAGCAGCGAATCAGAATTCAAAACGCCGAGTAAGTTTACTCACGGTGAGAGATAGGATCGACGAAAACAGCGAGCTTTGATCGTAGCGTGCTAGCTTACTCAGCGTGTTCTCCAGCACGCTGAGTACCTGTACAGTATCACATCATCATCGTCATCGTCATCGTCATCATCATCATCATCATCGTCATTAGTGTTACCTGCAATATGGTACCCGTTCCAATTCTTCCTGGACCCCATTGTCGAACTTCCATACCAAAGGCCCTCTAAAGCGTTCCGGTTTCTTTCCTGGTATAGGACCTGCCCAATAGAGGCACTTTTTTACATTTCTAGTGTTCGTACTAGCTGCCTTTAACACAGTCATCGTTTTAATTTAATGGAACATAAAAAATGGTGGAACGGTGGGCTGTTTGGCATGCCACGTCACAGCTACGTCGCAGCTACTGCGCGAAGTAAACTATAGTTCCTACAAGCGTACGCAATATTGTTTAAACGCATTCATTTATGATTTTTGGCAATATTTTGTCTGACTGTGCCAAAGAATATTAATTATTTAATTGCTGCAACGTATTAATGTCAAGTTCAAGTTCAAGTTAAACTTCGCGATTGAATAGAGCGGTTATAAATGGGACGCCATTTATCCTTTCCTTTCGGATTGTAATTTTTTTATGGTACTGCGCCTCCCCCCCATGGAGCCATTGAATACGAAGTGTGAGGTACCATACATAATGCACCACAATGCTTGCATAAATACGTAAATTCTGTTCCTGCTTTGACTCAATCGCTCTTCTAAACATTGTGACGTAGGCCTATTCAAACAGCGAATACGGACGGCTCGAAGAAAACTAAGAGAAGTGTTGAGACCTTGTCAAGAAGTAGATGACTCATTTCGGTTTGGATTTCGTCGACGTATTCGTCACTCGTCGTGTGATAACGATGCTGTGGTTAAACAAAACGCATAACTTTATTTCACAAAACTTCATGGTAGTACACAAAAATAAAACATTTAACCAAATAAAACAGTAAAACACATTTACATAACATAACGAAAAACGAATACACCAAAAAACGTTAACCACATTTGGTTTAACATCGAGTTTCAGCGCATTAGAAGTTTCACGACGATGCGCTATATAAATCGACTTTTTACTTACTTACTTACTTACTTACTTACTTACTTCAATGAAATCGGCTGATTATTTTTTCAGTAATCCTGCTTACAAACAGAATGACAGACATACAAGCATATAACTCCGCCTCGGCGGAGTAAAATACACTATCAAGCAGGCAACAGCGGACCACCTGATTCTTGAAGTCGACAACTACGTTCATCATGACGAGAGTCTCGGTCGGCAGAATGTACTCGGTGCCTTTGGCGCCTTTCTTCAGCCACGTCTCAAATGCCTTGTGAGTCCTGCAACATATCCATACACACACATGCATGCACATGCACGTTGCGGAAACGCCGCGACGGCACCTGGCACCCGGCACTTTACACTGTCAGGCTTAAATGCATACGATACATACGACGCGATACTGCGTATTTAACGTGCAGTCAAAAGCTGACGGGCAGCCAGCTTAGTCTACCACACGGAACAAACAGAAAATTTTAAGTATAATGCAGCTGATTAACTCAGTTGTTGAGTTTGGCAGTATGGCCACGAACCTCGGCGTGGTTCTTGACAGTCAGCTGTCCATGTCTCAGCAGGTGACTGCTGTCTGCCGCTCATGTTTCTATCAGCTTCGTCAGCTGAAGTCAGTCAAGAGCTCCTCGACCAGAGACGCTCTCCATTCTTTTATACAGGCTGTTGTTCACTGCAGGCTTGATTACTGCAACTCTGCACTGGCTGGAGTAGCCAAGTTTATCTACAGAAACTTCAGTCTGTGCAGAACATGGCTGCTCGTATGGTGTCTGGAGTGCGCCGAAGTGAACACATCACCCCAGTTCTTGAAGATCTACATTGGCTACCTGTTAATCAGCGAATAGTCTTCAAGACGCCTTGATGGTCTGGAAGTGTGTTCATGGCGTCGCTTCAGCCTATCTCAGTGACCTCTGCGTACCCGCTACTGCCATCTCAGGTCGTCAAAATCTGCGATCTGCAGCGACTGGCACTCTACTGGTTCCACGCGCCCGGACTGCAACTGGACAACGAAGTGTCGCAGACAACGGACCAGCCACATGGAACCGTCTGCCACCAGCACTACGGTCACCGGACCTGTCGGACAGCGCCTTCAAGCGGGCACTAAAAACGGACCTGTTCTCGACCGCCCGGCGCCATTGAGACGTCAGTATGATTCTGGCGCCGGATATAAATATCCAGACTTACTTACTTACTTACTTACTTACTTACTTACACGGAACAAACAGAAAACTTTAAACGAAAAATGAAGTAAAAATAAACCGATGAGCAGATAAGTCCGATCCTGTCCCACGACCCGTAAAGGCAGTCAAAGGGGTACCAAAAGTACATTAAGGCGGGAAGGATTTGTGGAAAAGGTAGTTTTGAGCGTGAAGTGAAAGAGTGAAGGAGTAATGGATGCTGAGAGTGGTGATGACAAAGATAGGTTGACAAGTGAATAAGGAGGTGAATCTAGACAAGACTGGTGAGACTGACCAAATGAACCTAGAAGTTGATTCCAAAGACGAGATGATGCTTAAGCTTATACAGTATAAAAGAGCGATCTGCGATTTTCAACAAGGAGATGGTTGGTGGGCGAGAAAGGGTAACAACAGAATGAAAAGCGGGTACTGCGAGGAGGTTGAAGACAGACGAACGAGCTGCTGTTGAGATTGGCAGTCAAGGACAAATCTACGATTTTACGTTTTGGGCTCTAATCCAAAGCGGTAGCTAGCCCTGAAGGCGTTAGGATTACCCACTTCCAGAAAGTTTTGGATTGTTATCGTCAAACTGCATGAACTGGTGCATTCTCAAGCCATTTGTGTCGCGCTCAGCTACGCTATACAGCGCGACTTAACGACAGGCGGTCTGTCGGTCTGTCCGTCACACGCTGGTAATGCGTCAAAACTAATGATCATAGGATCATGTGTATTTCACCGTCGAGTAGCCCAGGGGCTCTAGTTTATGAGACCAACTTTCATACCTCGGGGCACAGAGACTTCTAACCCTAACCAAGGCCGTTGTATACTTACTCAGGCCAACTCAGCCTCCTACCCTCAACGGGACGGGAAATGAGTAGTAGCTACGGCTACGGGGTGAAGGCCTAGTGTGGCTGATTGGGGCGATGGTGTGTCTGCTAGCTGCACCGTGGGTCCAACTGTCTGTTAGCGCGGGCAATGGATGGCCACATAATGCGCTGCGGCACCATTGGCTCATGCCAATCAGCTGCCACTTCTGAGATTGTAAAGCGCTGCTGGTCACGAGTCTGACTCATGTAAGTGGCGCTATAGCAAGTGTCCAGACCTTTACCTTTACCTTTATTCTATTTTTCGTATTTATAAACCTCCGCCGCGAAAGCGGGGCTTCACGCAAAGGCGATGTCCATCTGTTTGTTCGTTTGTCTGTCGCCTGTAACGCAGCGGCCGCGGAATTGCCGCCAGCACTGGTATCCCATGTGTTTCTTCCCTTTTGAAAAACTCCCCTCCAAAACTCCCCTTCCGTAAAATTTATGCTAGCGGCGGGGGCTTGTTGTGTCGTCCATAAACGCGCCACATGTGTTTAAACATTTAATAGCCACATTAAAACCGCAGAGCAACGGACTGTCATACAGCTACAGTGATTGGTACACGCAGGCCGCCCAGTCCCCTCCTCGCTGTACCAAATGTAACCGGCGGTTAGTGGGAGTTGGTACGGCCAGTGTACCAACTTTGTATTATTCGATGTGACACTATAATTGCCTTTGGAGTCTAAAGGGTTAATTGTGTACTTTCGTACGATTTTCATGTTTATAAATAATTACTGTTGTCGTGATTTCAGCATAATCACCTGTTATATACAGCAGACCTTAACACCGTGCAGTGGTAAATGATCTGAAGCTGAAATAACAATAATAAAAGACTGCACTCGAGGTATTACACTGTTGAAGCTAACTACTGACGGACACAAAGCATCGCGCGGCCTCTCTGCAACAGCAGAGCTACTTGTAATGGGATGCCAGCACGACAACATTTAAACGCAACTAATTTTAATGCCGTCAACGGCCACGGATTGTGACTGTAGGACGTTTTGATCCGGAAGTGTTGCCTCAAATGTTTCGACCGTGAAAGGCGGACACGACACTTCGATTAGCATCATGGCACTATCACGTGATAAATTCATGACGTATCGTAAGGATCAGTTTGGCTTTCGTTGGCTAGTGCTATAACAAACTGGAAGTGTATATCGTTACCGTTACAGAGATAGTAAGGGGTTCCAAATTTAAAAGGTGGGTCACGTGACCCTGCCCATGGCCCTTTAGGGCCGAGTTATCTTACCTTGGCTAGTACTTGCCACGATCCACCTACATGCCAAATGTGAAATTTTTGTCTTCACCCGTTTCAGAGATAGGAGATGGTCTTGAATTTTAAAAATGTGAGTAATCCGACTGACCACGCCCCCTTGAGAGCCAATTATCTTACTTTAACTATACCTAAGTATCAACTTTGAAGTGTCTAGCTTGAAGTACATCAGACCATTTTGGCAGACGGATCCCTTCCCACGGGCAGGACCGTGGAAGCACGGGAAGGCCAACTTTATATGTCGCGCCCTGAAACAAACCCTCCTACCCGTTGTAACCGGGGACAAGTAATAAACTGCAGTTTTTTGGCATTTATTCTTAGATTGGTGTTGACGAGTACACTGTGGAAGAAGAGGACGTGGTGGATCCGTGGACGGTGCAGTCCAGCTCAGCGACCGGCGTTGATTACGACAAACTTATTCACCGTTTTGGCTCGTCGAAGATTGATGACGCAATGATAGCTAGGATCGAACGAGCTACCAAGAGACCAGTTCACCACCTCCTGAAGCGTGGCATCTTCTTTTCTCATCGCGACTTTGAGGTGATCCTTGACCGCTACGAGACGAAGCAGCCGTTCTTCCTGTACACTGGTCGCGGACCTTCGTCAGAGGCGATGCACCTGGGACACCTCATCCCATTCATTTTTACCAAGTGGCTACAAGACACGTTCGACGTACCACTGGTGATCCAGATGACGGATGACGAGAAGTTCCTGTGGAAGGAGCTCACCCTTGAAGAGACTCATCGCCTTGCCATGGAAAATGCCAAGGATATCATCGCTGTCGGTTTCGACGTCAACAAAACCTTCATCTTCGCCGACACGGACTTCGTCAAGGATGAGTTCTACCGTAACGTCTGCCGCATCTGGAAATGTGTCACGGTCAACCAGGAAAATCACATCTTTGGTATGACGAGCGCTGATTCCGTTGGAAAGGTTGCATTTCCTGCGATCCAGGCTGCTCCGTCTTTCAGCTCCAGTTTTCCGCTGATATTCGGTGGCAGAGCGGATGTTCCATGCCTAATTCCATGTGCTATTGATCAAGATCCGTACTTCCGGATGACGCGTGACGCCGCGCCGCGTCTGAAGTTCCCCAAGCCGTCTCTGATCCACTCTACGTTCATTCCGGCACTGCAGGGAGCACAGACCAAGATGAGCGGCAGTCTGCCGGAGTCCTCCATCTACCTCACCGACAGTCCTGACCAGGTCCGCGAGAAAATCATGAAGTACGCCTACTCAGGTGGAGGAGCAACCGTAGAAGAACATCGGAAACACGGCGGCGACTGCAAGACCGACATCTCTTTCCAGTACCTGTCCTTCTTTCTGGAAGACGACGAAAAACTGGAACAGACGAGGAAGGCGTATACAAGTGGAGCGATGCTGACTGGAGAATTGAAGAAACAGCTGGTCGACGTCATCCAGCGAATTGTCGCTGAGCATCAGCAACGAAGAAATCACGTGACCGATGAGGTTGTGAGGCAGTACATGACACCAAGACCACTGAACGCGTAGATGAGCGTGGACAGTGAACTGATCCAGATATACTGAGATCAGTGTATAAGTTGATTACAGTACATTATAGATGCTAACAGATAAATAGTAGCAAAAGCAGACGATTTTTTACCATAGAAGTGTTTGTTAATAAAATCGTTTTGATGTAACAGTTATGAGTAAGTAAAACAGCTAAAATGCTACTACATAGAAAATCATTAGCTATTGTAGCTCCCTCTGGCGAAAAGTATTTAATTTTTGTGCTTCGCAAAGTGCGTAAATGAAGTTGAACTGTTATTTCACCTGCCAAAAATTATCAAAATTCTCTCTAAGACATGCTTTACTACGACGAAAGAAACTGCATTGGTTTCGTTTAATTTGGCCCACCTTGTATATGCTGTGAAACGTGGCAGTAAACTTTTGCAACATCTTTTGCAAATCTTGACAGCTTTCAGTAATTTTTGCACCAAATTAACCAGAGATGAATTCTACTCCTCACAGAACCAAAATGTCTCACTTCACCATGCGTGTGTAAGCATGCTACAACGCAAAATCAGAAAACACCGCCTTATTACATGAGCGCTGAAATTTTTCCTATAAAAGCATTAAAATACCAAAATAAAATCCTCTTGAGAAGTTCATACGACTAGTTGATGTTCAAAATGTCCGCCTTCAGTGTCGACGCAGGCTGACAGTCGACATCGACGCTACTGATCATGACGTCGTTCACAGATTGGAATTTTATCTTCTTTTGTTATCAGTTTTGTTCGCAAACGTCAGCAAACAATGACGTTTTGATGACGTCATTAGTAAGACGCTGTTAAAATAATAAGTTAGTAAGTGACTGCGTTTTATTACAAATTCATTTCCGGCTACGGCAGTCAAAATTATTAAAATCGGTTAAGATTGACAGAAGTTCACTGCCACGTTTTTATGGACGACGGTATATAGGCCTAAAGTAGTTGGCATGCGCTAGTAATTAATATTTAATGATTGCATTAAATAAATGGTCAATTATAAACTTACTCTTGTTTTCTTCAGACAACGTTGTAGTGTAACAAACGAACCAAACCGTAGACAATTATATAATACATAACCATAATTGTAGCAAACTGAAACAAAATATTAAAAAAATTACATTTATATAACAGTCACGTTTGACCACATTTTATATAAATGTCAACTTTAAGTTAGGATTTTTTAAAGAAATATTTTTATGATCTCATTTAATTGATTTATGGTAGGCTTAACTTTAAGACTAACGTAATTGCCAGAATGGACATAAGTACAAATCGTCTTTTATTAAATTTTATCATTTTATCATTTCCTGTAACTTTGATATTGCATTTATTGTTGACATATCGTCAAACTTTACTCTTAACCTTCACGATTTTCTTCGTGCAATTCCCTTCCAGCCAGCTGGCCTACGGACCGTTGTGTCTGCTACAGTAGCCACAGAAACAACCTCAGCGGTTCCCGTCGCGCAAAACGAAGCTGAAGTGAGAAATAAGCAGATATTATCTACCAAAATTACTGGTACTAAGCCAGACTGGCCCAGTTGTCATCATTTTCACACCTAGTAGATATTTCAGCAATAATGTGTTGTTAAAATATGTATTTTACAAACAGCAGATAAGGACGATGAAATCCTATTATGTAGAGCAATAAATATCATTTAATTATGAGTCCAAGTAAAACGTAATGACCGCACTTGCAAGGAAAGTCATGTGAAGAAAACAAACATAAAAAAGAATAATAATAATAAATAAATAAATAAACTATTAAGCATGCTGCATTCAGACACCGGCTGTCAACTACGCAAAAAGCTAAGAAAAAAACTGGTATAAAACTACCTACTACTACCACCAAATATGTCTACGAATGATACCAAACTGTTCCGTTTGCGTACATCAGATATTAATAAACGTCTTTGTGGCGTAGAATCACATTACTAAACAATAAACATCGCATTGACAACTAGAGAACACCCTGCAGAGAGCACACACTTCCGCCAAGGCCAAAAGTTCACGGGGGATAGTTTTTCACAGGGGAACATATCATCTCCTGGTTTGACCTTGAAACGTGTTCCTACGTCATTGAGGATGGTGGCTTTGGACAGAACACATACGACTTCCTATTATACTTCTACAGTAACTTTGGCCGTATCTCTTACCGTTTCTGTGCTACAGTCAACTTTATGCCGAAATGACCTTGCTGGACGACTGTGACCTCTAAATGACAGTTAAAGTCAATCCATATCACCCACGAAACGCAATCACCTTGAGACTGGGCCAAGATCTCCCTTCGGTAAAAATTTCATGTAAATCCATGCGTAACGTTTTGCGTGAGGCTGCACACAGACAGACAGAATGACAGACAAACCGACGTGATCGCATAACCCCGCCTTGGTGGGCGTAATAACGCGACTCAAGTGGCTACTGTGACACGCTCAGACATATACAGTCAGCACTGCTCGTTTCTCTTATGAACATTACGATGAGTTCGACGTGCAGTCGTTCGCCATAGCGGCATCTAGTTGTCGCTGACGCCAGCGCCGCCTGGTGTACAGCATCAGACCTACGAGTGAGACGAAGATGCAGGCCAGTGCGATGGTGTGTCCTATTATAAACCGTCGACCTGTGGCCACGGTCTGCTTCAGGTCACGCATCATCGCCTCCTTGTGTTGCTGCTGCGGCTGCTGGTCAGGACGATCAGACAAAGCTGATTGCAGGCGACTTGATACAGCTGCTGGTAATGGCGCCACACCTGCCGCAGCTGCTTGTCCACCTGTACAGTACAGACGTCATCATCGTCATCATCATCATCATCATCACCAACATCACCGTTTTTTACACCACAGGCAACAAAATACACACTTCATCCATCACACGTCATGCGTCATACACACATGAGATGTACAGCGAACAATAGCAAGCCCTCAGAGAATCCCAACCTCTCTCAATGATAAAAGACTCCACCGTACACGTACAAATCATGCATACTGCAATGACTGTACGTTCAAATAGAACTTCTCCGGCCACGTCCAGCTACGCACATTATTTAGACCGAATGTATGATCCAATGAGTGACGTTATGGTCGTACGTCGGACAGGAAGTTCCTACATAATTTCCAACAGAAACAGATCACCCCGAAAATCTAATCGCCGATTAGCAATCGATTTTGTAGGGCTTCGTAACGGCTAGATAGGCCTATGCCTAATGTTGGTCGCCGCTCAGACAACAAATCCTTGTTAGGCTGCTGTCTGTCTTTCGGTTGTAGTTCGTCTGCGTGTACAGGGTGTTTCAAGAAATGTAGCCCCCCTAAAACTTTGTGGAATATTTTCACTGTGGTTAAGTCTTTTTGCGTAAACTTTTCCAAATTTGTTAGTAGTTCATATCCATATTTTGTAGATTTATCCTAATATTTCATCAAATGGCGTCAATTTTTCCACGAGTACCCATCGCTTTCACCCTGTCAAGTTTTGAGTAGACCTGTTCACCCAGAAAATGAAAATGCAGCTTTTTAAAAATAACGTCATTTTTTCGTCATTGCGTGTCTCAGTGTCCGAAACTTGTAAACAATCGATAACTGTCTGACTTTTTACTATTAACGTATTACTGACATTGTTTTAAAGCTCGGTAGGCCTACCAATGGGAAAATTGTCTTAAAACGACAAACTGCGCATGCAGACGCTGTGCCAGGTCTCCCAGTCCCACTGCCTGGTTTACGCAGAACGGCTGAGCCAGTGTGGTCGACACGACTGCAGACTTTCCTAGCAGTGCTCAACTTTCACCCTTTTTTACGCGCCCTGATTCTTTATAGACGTCGGCGCTTTATAAATCATTTACTTACTTACTTACTTACTTGTCAGGGTATAACTGGAAATGATGGCTTTCTCACCAAGTCCTTGCTCACGAAGCGTCCGCATTGAATACTCAAAACTGGACAGGGTGAAAACGATAGGTACTCATAAAATAATTAACGCCATTTAATGAAATATTAAGATAAATCTACAAAAATTGGCGGATATATGTGGATATAAATTGTCAATAAATCTGCAAAATTTCACGCAAAAAGACTTAACTGAAGTGAAAATATTCCGAAAAGTTTTAGGGGGGGGCTACTTTTTTTCTGAAACACCCTGTATGTGTGTAAACAGCATAATGAGAAAGAAATCATGCAGCGATTTGACGAAATGCAAGTGCTGGGTCTGGGATGGTGTAATGTCCTAGTTACATGCTTTGCAAACTGGTTGCTACATCAACTCAGCAACCGCTGAAATGCAACGCATGTTGTTAAGTTATCGTATCCTTACGTTTGTAGAGTTTTATCTCTATCCGACTGT
>Ga0209149_1002399_pt1 | contig 10487 bp, 5 predicted proteins | sample WorMetTyACAVOLI2_FD_187423 | JGI IMG/M metagenome (GOLD analysis project Ga0209149, IMG submission 187423) | Marine gutless worms symbiont microbial communities from Max Planck institute for Marine Microbiology, Germany - Olavius algarvensis... ...
ATAACAAAATGACATCTCTTGAATGAAGCAATGTACAGAAGTGGTTAAAGTGAGAGGAATCAAGGGGGCTTAGCCCCTGCTCCGGTTTGAGCTCTGCTCCAGTATGAAGCCCATTATGGAATGTGAGACTACCCTGATCAATGTTCGGCTATTGTTTATGTTTACTTTTAGCCAAGCCATGTAATCTTTTTGGCAACATTTCGAGACCTGTTCAATGAAAATTATCCTAGTGTTACCCTGACCTCCTGCTCAACACTGGGTTAATCACGTGGTTAATCATAGTTTAACTAGTAGAGGTAATGACCGACTGACCTTTAAGGGAATCTCCAACGTTAAAATAGGAAAAGGGCAAGTTTAATATAAGTGTGCTAAGGACATTTTGTATTTTGTGTTATGAAAAGTCGCTATCATTAAAGTGACAACTGCTCAACTTTTTGTAGAATATTAATTTTTTATTTAACGAGTTATTTTTTTTAGATCTCGACACATTTCTAAACGTTGCCATGCACCACAAGTCTCGCCCCACCGCTCCATCCCATTGTAGGGTGCTGTTGTCACACGGCGCATTTATTTTAATCGCACGATCCTTGAGCCACTGCCATATATTCTGAAAGTTTTGTGACATTATTTGTAACTGTTTTCCTACACCGTTGCAATGGTAACAAACAATGTAACAAACACAGTCGACCGAAAAGAAAACATGCTCAGTACTGCAGTAACCGTGTTCCAAAAAAGTACGCTGTTTGATGTTTGATAACAACTTTGGCACATGTGGACCGATTTTCACAATTCTTTCACTAGGTGACTTGCAAGAAAATTCTCTATACACAAAGATTTCCACCTCACCTGCAATATGTTGCTACACTACCTTGTGAAAGTTGAAAATCCAAAAATGTTGCTGATTTTTAGAGCATCCTCAACAAACTGTTGACATGTTCCTAAAGACACTATTTAACATTAATTAGACGGACTGTCTTAAAACTGCTGACATTGAGTGACTGACTATAACATTTTGAAGTTTGTCAGACGATGTCTCGAATCAACAGTTCAACATTCTTCAGTTGAACAATAGTGCGTCGTGGTGATTTTTCACCATGATTATCTTTGCACTGTCTTCGTTCTTTCTAGGCTGTACTTTGTGCGCATATTTAAGTACAATCATTAGTGCGATTTTTTTGTGGTAGGTTACATAAGATCTCACATTAAATTTTAGTTAAATATTATTGTTACGTTCAACGGGCAAATTCAGTAACATTTTTCGATTTTCAACTAACTTTCACAAGGTAGTATAGCACCATTTTGCAGGTGAGGTGGAAATCTTTGTCATGGATACAGAGAATTTTCTCACGAATTACCTGGTGAAAGAATTTTGAAAATCGGTCCACATTTGCCAAAGTTATTATCAAACCTCAAAACAGCTTACTTTTTTGGAACACGGTGTAGAGTGCATTGTGTATTTCTCTCAGACAGATGATTTCCAGCTATGATGTTGCCACATATACTTTCCTCATTTACCATTTTACATACTTTCGACATCCACTCATTTTGTGCTAGGTGTCTTGTTGCGGTGTAGTTTTGGAAAAAGTATCTCCAAAACTACACCTCAAACAGTCTGTTCATCTCTTCTTCAGGCAAAGACAGCAACGTCCAATTCATTTCCATACGAAACCAACTCAACAATTCATTTTCTTAATGGGAGGCTCTATCAGCCAGCCCTGCAGAAGTGCCATCTATTAAACACCAGTTATTCCACAAATATTCTCCTATCGATAGCCAATTTTTCATAAGCAAGGACATTGGAATAATTATTATAAAAAAACCTACTAAACTTTATAGAAGCAGGCTGCAATGGTTCACTGCAATACACAAGGGCGGGGGCATACTGTCTTGACCACCTTCAAAGATAATACTCGTTGTCCATAAGCATTACGGTACCTTAAGCCAAATTCGACAGTCAACAAGAGTCTGCACTTGCAACAAGAAATGCAAAAAAACACTTTTGTGCCTGTAACACAGAGCATTCTTTTACTCAACTCAATGAACACAAGTGGTTATAAATAATAAACATTTTTATTAGTCGGAAGTACTAGTACAGTAATACCATTGTGCATGGAGTCCACATTGTTGACCTAGGTGTCAACAAGATCAGTTACATCTAGTATTAAAACAGCAGTATTTGTGTGCACACACTACATTGGATTAAATACAAAATGACTTATTCGGAGTGCAACAAGCGTATGTATTATATTCAAATATAAGTGCATGCACGTCAACTTCCTGTCAATTGTGATTCTTACCAAGGATTCCGCTATATCCCAGCTAAGCCCTCTAACACCCAAACTTTTTACGTACACCCCCTTATTGCCAAACAATGAACATTCCCTAAACACCCACTTGGCAAGAAGTTAAGATTGATTTATAAGTAATATGTAGATCAGTCAAACTAAGCCAATATAAAATAACTCGGTATAAATTTGATTTCTACACCGAGTAAAAAAACTGGACCTGTTTTCATTTGAGCATAGTGTAGTTTAAATTGTGTCGTTAGTAAACACTCAGCACTTCCTGGTTTCTCCTGCGAGTGCCTAGGTATCCAGATTGCCTTATCAGGGTCCAGCCATATTTGAGACGGACATACAACTTTGACCACAACACGTTATGAGGCATCTTGGCAGCCAATGGCTGGATTTGATATAGCAGAGATGTACCCTGCATTAGCTGTGCTATGCTGAATACGACAAAAATGTACTATCTGAATGACATTATCACGTAAATGATGACGACGTGCAAGAAGTTTTGTCAAATTGCAGGTTGTTATTCACATGCCCGCTGCACCAGGACTCCTGACAGCGACACAGGCCCGTGGTCGAGCTGATCTTGCACAAAGGCACTAGACAAACCAGCCCAGAGCCCATCGCTCCCAGAACCAAGGTCAAGATTCTCAAATTATCCCAGCGTGTCTAGCTTTAGCCAGGCCTATAGACTTCAAAACTAGCCATAAAATGCACCAAAAACTCCATTTCCAGTCAACAAATTTAAACATAGACCTATGGAAGGGGATACCCATCCCGTCAGTGCAGTCCCGAGCATCTATGGCACACTCGTTTAAACCTCCCCTGACTCAACTGAACATCCCCAGCGGATTCCCTGTTACAAACAACAACCACTTGCAGAAGCTACATTATACCAACACATTTCTATCATTTAACTTAAGTTACAGTATCTAATCACATATGTAATAATATATTAGTTAACCGTCACACAATCTACAAAATGCACCACTATGTAGTTAACAAAATAGCTGTTGTATTTTCACAGAATCAGCTAACTGTCACAACAGTGTGTCTCAACATTTGCACATTAGGTACACAAGACAGCGGTACACAGTGATTGTAAGCACACAAGTGCCACACAGAATTCAACATTTATTCACATTATCACTATCAGCAGGTACTTACGTGTCACAAACATGCCACATTTCTCATTAACTACCGTACTAATACAACGGAGCGGGAACTTGGAAGACAGTATTCCAACCAATTCCAGTGTCAAAAAACGAACTAGCTTCAATAGACTTTCTTCTATCTTTTCTTGGACTTCTTTACGTTCATCAGTTTCTGCCTAGCGCTTTGAATAATTACAGTTTTATTCACACAGCAGACAGCTGACTGCATGACAGCAGTGAGTGCATGACGACATAGCATACATAACTCATCTATTCATCAAATCATTGCCACTTCATAATGAATCAGCACAGCCACACAAATTAATACTGCAACACGTTATACATACATGCATGTACTATGCACATACAAGACAAGACTCAAGTACCCGTCAGGACGACTCTGGTTTAATATCCTGTCACAGACATCATTTCAAGTCCGTCTCCTTTTACACTGTACAGCAAAAAAATGCCTAACAGTAACTAAAGCACAACATGTAAAACTCTAAACAACAACCGTTCTGAAGTCACATATTACAGGCTGCATTATCACCAACAACACGTCATGTATCCATCTTATCTGACTGCAATACTGACACTTTACACATACCAGCAAATGTTTGTACTATCATCCGACTCCGGGTGCACCAAGAGGGACTCTAGCACTCTAGTCAGATACCCCAAAATTACAAGATGCAAAAATAGGCCGAAAAGTGCACTATACACGTAATTCAAAAATCAGTCCAAACTTAGTGTGGGCAATATGAAGTCCTCAAATGCATAAGTGCACGATGCTACAAGGTGCATTTTTATTACACAGCCCTCACTGTAGGAGGCTGCATTATGCACTGGACCCCATCTGCGATTCTGCCTGCCCCAACTCTAGAATGAAATGATCTAGACAGCTACGAAATTGACAGGAAGGTTATTAGTATCGCATGTAATTTGCAGATCAATTTTGAGGTCAAATGCTCAAATTCAAGGTCACAGGGTCACTTAGTGTTGCTCCATTTGTGTGTGTCATTAGAGCACATAATTTCTGAACGAAAGAACACGAAAGTTCAAAATCGTTACACAGGCTGTCACAGAAAGTGTAACTCACAATGGCATTTAACTGTCCAGCTCACGAGGCCACAATGCACAAGCATAAAATGTGCCACAACTTATAAACGGGCGGTCCTACTGTCTTCATACTCCGCAGTAAAGTTTTAAGCACTCAGTATCACATATTAAGAATTAGAATAGTTAAAAGGTCAAAAGTCAAGGGATGAGGAAAACATATCATATACATGTACCCTGCAAATGCAATAGAGTAGCACAGCTAATGGGAAGCTATACAAACTGCATACACAACAACAGATCACAGCTGATGAACACAATCCTGAAATTGCAAGGACAGCTGCATACTGAGTCATAGCTGAATACCTTCTTGTTTGTGTTGAAGCCACGAAAATCGAGACAAGACAAAATTACTCGAAGTAAACCTACCTTTCAACTTTGGCAAACAGGCAGAAGCGAGACTAATACACACGTTTTAAAATTGTACTCAATTATTTTAGGTTTTGAACTGTACACCACAGAGTCCTGTTATTACATGATTTCATTCATGTTTTGTGCATCAAAAAATATTCAAGCCACCATATCTAAAACAGAATCCAACAAACACAAAAAAACAACAACACAATAATGAATTCACATTACATCATTTATTCCATGGCAAGCCAGGTTATCTAGTACCATTCACTCAAGTGATGTAGTCAAGGCCAAAAAGGTCAAGGCCTCAACCCTCAAGGCCAAGGCCATAGTCCCGAGGCAAGGGCTTTAAGCTTATGGTCAGAGCAGAAATAAAAAGATGTCTGACAGCCTGACAGGATAGGTAATGAACTAAATTTTTACTGCTTTTGCTTAGATGTTCATTTATTATTAATTACATATAAATTATTGTTAATATTTATCATAACTATTATTAATTTATTATCTTGAGGGTGATGCCAAAAAACTGTCAATGCAGATCTCGAGGAAGGCCAAGGCTAAGCCAAGGCCATAAAAATTTGGCCTTGAGGACTACATCACTGTATTCACTGTCATCATCATCAGTCTGGTAACCCTTTATTAATCTTCTCCACTTACAGGAAATCATTCTGTTTTCCTTATCTAAATGTAGACTTCTCAGTCTTCATTGAACACCTCCTTAGATGGAGCTTTGGTCTTCCTCTGGGTTTAACACTCTCCACTGATTATGCCATAAACCTTGGCTTGAAACACGATGACACAAACTCAACCAGTTATGTTCTTACTGCTGCAGACCAGCAATTACATCCTATATTCCCAGCCTGTGACTCAGTTCTACACAACATATTGTAACCACACATTTGCTTAATCGCTGTCATCTATCGGGTGTATTCTATTTCTTCTGCCTTGGAACATATAGCTTCTTACACACATGCTGTATAAATTCTGCAACATAAGGATGGAAGCATCATTAGCTGTCAAAAGAGAGCCATTCAACAAACACCGAGACTGATCAACAATGTCGGCATCAATCATCATACGACACATAACAACACTACAACAGGCATTTTACGATTCATTCCTTCAATAACAACAGGAATCACAGAAAACACATGTCTATCATCAACACATGTATTAACACGTCTCAGAAATGTACAATGGAAATCTCTGGGACAATTTCAGCATAAACATTCTTTAGATTTTAGCAAAATAGAAATAATATTTATCGAAACTTTTTTGGCAGAAGTTACTAACATTAATTAAACTATCTGCCAAACTATAATTACGTAAACACTAACAGCGCCCACCTTAGTTACACGTACTGCCAACATTAGAATACACATATGTTTAATTAGGTGAAGCCAACGTGGTATGTGATTTTGCCGCACTTAACATGACTCAACTTACACCAGTAACACTGGAGTATTTTTGTTAGTCACACAACAGCAGTTTTACAGTATAAAACAACACAATGTTGCAAATATGCACAGACACTTGTACATCTTACAAATAACAAAATCAGAGATTTAGTGATAACCCCAGTTTCACCTACTATATCCACACAACATGTAATGATCCTCAGCACATTAACAACACCCAATAAGAAATCTGTTGTACACTGAGGTCTTAACGGGATAGACACGAGTGTTAAGCCCTCAACTTAATAAGGATAATAAATAAGATTGGCAGATGTGGATGCCAGCTATCATGTGTCCACAGGCTCACCGAACAAACCGACTTAAGAGATTAACCTTGTAGTTTAATAATCCAAGTATCTTAACCCTTTAATGGGCACATTAAAACCGCACAGCAATCGGACCATTATACAGCAATGTGGTGATTGGTACACTGGCCATTGATGGGTGGGCTGTTACATTTGGTACAGCGATGATGGGCCTAGGCCCAGTCCCCTCATCGCTGTACCAAACGTAACAGCCCACCCATCAATGGCCAGTGTACCAACTCCATATTATTCAATGTGACACTATAATTGCCAGTGCCCATTAAAGGTTTAAACAATCCACTATCTTACCATGGTTTAGAGTTACCATCTGTTTAACTATTGTTTTAGTGCTGATTCTTCTAATCCCTGATGTGCATTTTAACACCAGTTCATTTATAACTCTTTATAATTTTGACAACAGCTGTTTGACGGTAGTCGGTGTTCTGACACGTATATCAAGTGAACCCTGTGAAGTCTAACAACAGACTTGGCTATGATGACAGCATGTCCGAGGAAGTCTCCATTTACTAGAATTTACATTTACCGCATCGTACCAAAATCTGACACAAAGCAGCCACAAGCGTCCACACAAGCACATATTCACACACCTTCATTGCGCGCTCTCAGAACGATAGCAAGTTCTATATCTATCACAGCTAAACTAATCTCCAAGCAACTCACAGACACAGGGGGACTTATTACGTGTAGTCAGCACAGCTGCTGGCACACTATTTAAGACTGCACCATTCGAACCACAATACTACTTTCAGTTATTACTTACCCTGCCCGGTAACAGCTAGCAAGGTATGTTTTTGGTCAGTGGCATCGCCAGGATTTTGACCCACACGCACCGTGTAGTCCTCAAGGCCAAATTTTTATGGCCTTGGCTTAGCCTTGGCCTTCCTCGAGATCTGCATTGACAGTTTTTGACAAAATCAGGAAGAAATCACATAAATTTATATTTAACTCTTTAATGTACACATTAAACCGCAGAGCAACGGACTGTTATACAGGAATAAGGTGATTGGTACACTGGACGTTGATGGGTGATCTGTCACATTTGGTACAGCGAGGAGGGGCTTGGGCAGGCTACAGCTTCACCCAGTCCCCTCCTTGCTGTACCAAATGTAACAGCACACCTATCGACGGCCAGTGTACCAACTTCATATTATCCAATGTGGCACTATAATTACCTTTGCATTGTGTGACTTTGTCGGCGGCGGTGGCAGCGTCAGAGCACTAAATCAGCCATGGACTGCTAAAATACACAGGACTGTATGCGCTCATGCTCGGGTCTGCGAACTTAGGTCCATTGAATTTTTGCAAAAAAATTGATACGATGTCATTGTTAACAATAACTAAAAGTATAATGAAAACATCAAAACAGTCCATATGAACTGTTTTGTTTAAAGTTTGACTGACTGTCATGCAACAGGTCTTCATGGAGATGTACTCCTCGACACAGGCATCATTGGATACGGCCTGGCTAGCCAATTATTTGGCAAAGTAGTCCAGACAAACTAGGCTAACTGAAATAATAGACAACACAAAAAACCTAACGAAACTAAACTAGCAATGGTTAAGGTCGTCTTTTACAACATTGGGCCAGGAAATGGATTGGGCCAATTCTACAATGGCCCTGGGACCCAGACGGGCCACAGGAAAATAAAGCTACAGTTACGAAACTTTCACGATAGACAAACAACAGTGTGGAAATCACACTGTTGAAGTCGCCAGGTGGCAGCACACTGCAACAGGGCACTGGGCGAGGTGTGCTGCACGTGGTGGCACTTGTTCTGAAACTGAACTAAAGAGAACGTCCAACACAGAGTCACACAAAGCAGTCAGGTAAATTCCACGGCAGACAGACACGTAGTCCACACGCAATGGATTACAAATAACCAATGAAAATACTCCACTGTATGACGAAAATCACTCTGGGCAATAACTATCCGACATAGTCCAGAATCAACCTAGCAACAAAAAGTGTCAGTGGCACAGTAGCTGGTGTGTTTTATATACAGGCAATGGCTGAAAACAGTGGCCAATGCCATAATAGCCATTACTGTCCAGCGAGTGGTAGTGGAGGCAGTGCACAGAAACATAGCAGCTGGCTGGCAGGTAACTGTTCAGCAATTACAGTATAGCTGTGTACGTTCAGCTAGGATGAGTTTAGTCAGACACCGCTCTTGGCAGCGCTCCTAAGTTTCTGCAGCGATCCACATTTTAAACTCAGCAGTACTCCCAAGAGCAGCCGTGCTCTCAAGAGAGCATTCTCTAGCTACATCTGCCCCTGTACTGATTGTAGCATGTGCGGTTGCTGGACTGTTCAGATCGACTGGCAGACGGAGAACCACTGTGTCACTAAAAGGGCAAGAAGCAAGCTTTAATCGCAGGAGCTAGTTACAACGACTATACAAATGAAACAAGTACACATCGTACTTTGGCTCGAACGTCTACCCTGCCAACATGAACACAACATGCAATAATGGGCAGCAACAACATTAGCATGACTTACTGGGCGTGAACTTTCCTAGAAAAGTAACAGCTACCCTACCACTGCCACAGCAGTTTTGTGAATGGAATGACGAACACCACTTCCAGTAAACAATATACACATCAACGTGCAGCTGGAGTATGACACACGCTTGGTCAGCTAACGGTGTTCATCATCTACTCGTATCGTCATGAAGATGGATGTACATCACCGTACCATTTCGACCTGCAACAACAATTATGAACTGTAACAATAAACAATATCGGTGATAATATCCGTTATCTTATTTTAACAATTTTAACAAAATAAACAAGAAACTCGCTAGCAGATGATAGGTGAACGTTACCACTTGAACCACACCATCATTGTATAACTCTACCACCCCAATACTCAATTTCCCCATATGTTGGCGAAATCGCATTTGCGAATCGCATATTTCGCCAAATCTTGACTTTTTCATTTTGCGCCTTTTGTACTGTTAGAAGCAAGTGTTGATCAATATTGGCGTGACCTGCAAATCTGGGTTAGGGGTCGTTCAAGGTCGTTGAAAATTGTACCATTCAAAAGCCTGGGTATAGTTTCCTATTCGCATTCTATAGCAACAACGTACGTATCTTTTACTGTTTTTTTAAATAAAGTGACTTTTCGGCAAATCGTGACATTTTTGATTTTGCACCTTTGCTTATTTATTTACTGAGGGCTTTGTTGTTGATAATATCTATAGTAGTTCTATAAATAACATGTGCTATTAATAGCAGTTTGACTAACAGCACACTTAATTTATGGGCATAGGCAGCAATGTGATCACCACTTGCTTATTAATGAAAAATTTTGCAAGTCACTCAAGATCATTTATGGTCATTCAAAATTACACTGATTAGTAGGGCGTGTGTAAGTTGTTACCAGTTATCCACTGTAGGCCTAAATATGTGTTGATCTTGTACTGTTAGAAACAGAAGCACAAGCATCAATCGAATATTGGCATGACCTTGAAATCTGGGTCAGGGGGTCGTTCAAGGTCACTGAAAAATTGTACCATTCAAAAGCCTTGGTATGGCTTATATATAGCAACTACACTGTGTTTCAAAAAAAGTTCACCCCTAGCAATTTCATGATAACAGTGTGAAATGAAAACCAATCTAACTAATGTTTGGCAGAAATGTACCTGACAAAATTTGCAACAAAAATATATGCAACAAATGTGAGATTTATTCGTTGAGCGTCGCTACTTCAAGTTTCAAAATGAGATTCAATTTTCTTCCAATTAAATAATGAAGCAATTGAAACATCGCGATTCAGACAGCTTTTGTGAT
>Ga0209149_1002400_pt1 | contig 10484 bp, 7 predicted proteins | sample WorMetTyACAVOLI2_FD_187423 | JGI IMG/M metagenome (GOLD analysis project Ga0209149, IMG submission 187423) | Marine gutless worms symbiont microbial communities from Max Planck institute for Marine Microbiology, Germany - Olavius algarvensis... ...
TCGGCACTGAAGGACGACGGTTAGTCAACCACGTAAAGTGGAGGTAAGGGGGAGTCAATCTCACAGGTCAGATGACCCAACCAACAGTGTCGGCACTGAAGGACGACGGTTAGTCAACCACGTCAAGTGGAGGTAAGGGGGAGCCGATCTCACAGGTCAAATGACCCAACCAACAGTGTCACAGCACTGAATGAAAAATGGTAATTCAAGCAGGTCGATGGCCAATCCCATCAGGCTCAGCTCATCAAAAAAAGTAAAGTCCAGATTGTAACAAAAAATGTAAATATATACAGCACGATCAAGACTGAAGATACAGTGGTGCTCGGAAGAAACCAAGCAGGATCTGCAGCACAGAGAGTTCTGTTAATATCTCCCTCGCCCTTGCTCCACACAAACATCACATCTAGCAAATATCCAGTCTTCTTCTCGTATGCATGTCATTTACCATAATTGTCGGCACAATTATCCAGTTAGTTTATGATAACAATTCAACAATGTCAGAGCAGCGACCTCGGCATCTTGGCAGACGACACACTCCGAGTGGAGGCCGCGAGCTGTCACATCACGCGGCACTGATGTTGCCACGGCGACATCAGCATCAGTCATCGGCGGAGCGGTTGCAGTCTTCGGCCCACTTGCCTGCTTCGAAAGTGTCGGCTTTTTCACCTATAAAACATAAATGATAATCACAATAACAGACTGCGCTCAGACAGCCCAAACCTCTGCCAAGCCACCTAACCTCAACCAAAAGTAAACCAGGATTTGAGTCCGGATTTTGGGATTAAACCCGATTCTGATCCGGATGTTTGCTGGATCGCTCCCAAAATGTTGTGTTTTCATTACCTCGTCGGCATCAGTCATTTGCCTAGTGCCATAAAAATTGACTGGTGCCTGTATGAGAAATGCTGATTTCTAATAAATGCAAAACCCCCTACTACGCAATGGTAAGGAAAGTGGAAAAGTGATCCTGTATCTGTACCCAGGAATGAATCTCCATCGTAATCTTTACTACCAATGGCACTAATAGATTGACATCAATAACAATAACAACAGCTCAACTAAACAAAAACTACAGAAAGTCAAAATCCCACAACTATATTCTACTACTACAATTTAACTACAGCAGAGCTAAACTGCCGACTAGAAGTATAACGCAATATAAAGAATAGTGAAAAATTAGGTAACAAATGCAATAAACTAGCAGTCAATTAAAAGTACATCTGGTGACAGCTGACCTCACAACTGTAGTCTACTTTTGTTGCAGCGAGGAAGTTTTTAACTTCCTGTAAAATTGATCGTCGCACTCCAAGCTCGTGGACTCCAACCTGCAATCCATTCACATTGACTCAGTAACCAACTTATACTGCAATCAGTGGAGATGCACATATGAAACAGTTTGTCACTGTAACTCCATCTATCTATCTCGGAAGTCTGCAGTCTTCCAATGGATGCTGCAGTCAACATCGCTACACCGTATTGGACTGGCTTCTTCTGCTACGGCCTCTTCGTTGAATTTGAAAAGATCAGTGTGAAGCACACTGCTCAGCAATTTGTGGCGTATTAAGAACACACACATTGACTGAATTGAACTTTAATTTTACATACTTTACGCATTTACTGCTACTGTTATTGCTATCGTTATTGTTATTGTTCTAGTCAGGTAAGTGATGACAAGCAGACCCTGGCTAGGTCATCATCTGACATCTGAATCAGAGTTTCAATGGAGATGTGATGACGTGCAAAGTTGGGGATGTAATCCGACGCGCCGGCGTTGTTGATAATTGTGACGATGTCGTACTCCATGTTGCTCTCCTGCACAACATGGCACTGAGTCATAACAGCCAACACCAAACACCACAGTTCTCACCATCCTTGCCATCACTGGGAGGAAAGCTGTTCCATTAATGGACCATTATAGTATTATTTGTCAAGATGAGGAGGGGTGTGGATTTTAACAAACCTTAGTAGTCCATACGACAAGTATTAACGACTACATAGAACTGTCTGATGACTTTCAGTATGATTAGCACAAGAGAGCACTAAGCAGTGAGTACCGAGCACCACAGGTCTGTACCATATCGACCACAGACCATATTGGCCACAACCAGATCGGCCACACGAAAAGACCATATTGGCCACAATGAATAACCATATCGGCCACAGGAAAAAATGTACTGGTATTTAGCATCAACGTTCAAAAGTTAACCATTTAAGACCCGAAACATCGTATGGTATCCTGTCTCATGTAAGTGGAGAGTAAAAGAGCTCAACAACTGTCCATCGATAAGGCACTATAAAGCGATTTGATGTGAGTAGTTAAGAGTTTGAGCGACCATCCAGTGCCTTTGTTCTTCACGGACAGTAGAAAGGCACATGTTGTGCAGGAGAGCAACAATTATGGTAAATGACACGCATACGAGAAGAAGAAGAAGAAGAAGTAGAAAGGCTGACTGACTCATTCGGCAATTAACATGGCGCAGCATCTTTGTCATCTCTGAAAGTCACTGCAGGTCACGCCCAGAGTCGACTTAACCAGCTGTGGTTAGAGTACGACGTGGGTAGTCGCTTTGCGATGTGGTTGCTCCGCGCCTTCTCTCGACTCTACGTGTAGCAGTAACTTCTGGTCTACAGCTTGACTGCGCACTGTCGATCATTTGCGCATTTCTTCATTGTCGTTATGATTGCAAGACATGACGTTTTCGATACTTTTTGTTAACTATCTTATTTATAACTAAGGCTTTGGAGTCGAGTATACGGTAATGGCAGCTAAACATGGTTTTCACGGCTACCGTCTTGTACTGGCAGACACGGAAATGAAATAAACTAAGGCATAAGTCACGTCGAATGACAACTGACAGGGCAGAAAGACAGATAACATGAAACAGAGTATAACACCATGATGCAGACATGTAATAGACTCACCATAATGTTTTGTGGCCAATGTGGTGTGGCCGATATGGATGTTCCGTGTGGCCGATACGGTTACCGGTTGTGGCTGATATCGTCTTGCTGTAGCCGATATGGTTTGTGGCCAATATGGTCGCACCCCAGTACTACTAATCTACTATCAGTTGCAGTCGTATAACAGCCGAAAGAGGTAGACGAATCAAATACCCTATTTTTTACCCAAAACTACCCGACTGGAATGCATTCGTCCACACAGAATCGGCAAATCAATTCGAATTGCAAATCAGAATGCACCAGTTGGTACCCTTCAAATTGAATAGTCTTCCACTTTTCATGCTTACTGGTGGTTTGTTTAATTGTCATCAATTTTCCATTTGGTTCCATGCGGAAGACTAATCTGTAATCCGTCTACCCGTCAGTTTCTGAGCACAAATTAAACACAGAGTATCATATGATATCTGTGAGTGAGTGAACGGCACCTGATCAATGAGAGACTGAGGCTTGGAGTCGAGCAGTCTCTGGTACTGAGCCAGCCAATAGTCAGTCTGTGTTTCCAACTTCTGCATCTCCATCTCCAGCTACAGCATCAACACGCCAATCACACCTGTCTCGCGAGGGAGAACAACATAACCGTTGACAGTTTCTTCCATTACATGATCAAGTAATAAAGCATCATTATGATGACTGTATGGTATACATGTAGTAGGGTTTAGCGCCCCATTCAATACATCATAGGTCACTTTGGCGACAATTTTACAAGCCAGGTGACCCAACCAACAGTGTCACAACCATTGTTAGTCAACCAGGTCAAGGGCCAGTCTCACGAGGATCAGCCAGGTCAAGGGCCAGTCTCACGAGGATCAGCCAGGTCAAGGGCCAGTCTCACGAGGATCAGCTCACTAAAAGATGACTAAAGAATGTAACAAAAAATGTTTAATACACACAGCAACATAAAGACCAAAGATACAGAGGTGCTCAAAAGACGAAATCAAAGCCCGTTCCAGCTGACCGACATCTAAGAACTGCCCGTAGCATTGTGCACCATTATAACAATACACAGAGACATTTCTGTTAATATTCCACTTACTCCAGACCAACATCACATCTCAGATGTGGCCAAGTGGAGGTAAGCGGTTTGAATAAGCGTTAAAAGTGTATTTTCAAAGTTGATTGTGGCATCACTAGCAATTTTGGAAGAAGCTTCTAAAGATGAAATATGAAACAACGGGATGCAAAAAATAATACATATTGCTAGAGTTAATACTAACGAGACGATGGCGCAGCTCAGCCTCACGCTGGTCGCGTTCTTTCAGCAGCTGAACCAGCAGATCAGTCAACGACCGGCGTCTTTCTGACAACGTGTTCTGTCACCGCACGGCCACAAAGTAACACAATTTACGATGAATAGATCTGCTGACAGCCTCACACACTGCTGCTGTTTTTGGTCACCCCGTACCAGCCCACCAGGTTCTGTTGGTTTACAAGCGTGCCGGCGCCATAGGCTTTCCTAGACTCCGCAGGTGTGGCTACCTATCTGTCGTCATAAGATTGGCAAGAATTACCTTCATTCATCCTAATCTTCTTCCTCTCGTATGAGTGTCATGTGGGGTCACACACTAGGTGAGAATTGACCACCTGAGCCGACTTCCAGATATGCCTCCATCGACTTGATGTCAACTGGTTGCAAATCTAGCCACAACGGCTTCCTGGATGTCAGTCGTAGCAACGGTGGGCTAATTTCATCCTAATGAAATGAGGTAATTACCATTCACAGATTAGAGAGGACAACGGCAAACCCTCTGAACCTGTCTGAGAAATTAATTTCATAGCATGTCTACCAGAAACTGTATCAATCATCCCAACCGGGTATCGAACCCCGGCCGGTAGCAGAAAACCAATCTGACACATACTGCAGCTTACAAATGAAGCCACAGAGGCAGGCCATGGTGAACAGTCAAATAACAAGTAAGTGTAGTCAATCAAACTGTCCAGAATCACTGAGCCATCCATGGCTGCCAGCAGTGTGGTAGCCACAAGTCCAATAAAATCTGATAATCTTTAAATTAGAAATCACATTTGGACAATAATGAAACTAAGGATTATCAAATCAGCCGACTTATAAAAGCACCTGCTATTCAATTGAAAAATTTCTGCCTCGGTAAAAGCTCTTATAACTACCATCGTTATCATCAAAATCATAATGATGACAGTTTTGACAGACATGTGATTAAATGTCATCACTGAAGAGTTGTGAACTGTCTCATTTCTTCGTGCAACGTTTGCAACGAAGCAAAAGTGCATTATTTGACGGTTGTTTTCAGCGCAGCAAATCACAAGACTTCACGCATGACAGTCAACATAGGTCAGTGATGTACAGCATCTCACACGATAGGCTGGAGTCAGATGCTGAGATCACGCAGACACAGTAGAGATGCTGAAGCAGGATATGAAATGTACTGGTCTGATCACAAAGGATGTGTGGGATGATGCCGAATTGAGAATAGAAATACAGACACATCGGTTTAACCCTTCAACGGGCACATTAAACCGCAGAGCAACGGATCATTATACAGCAATACGGTGATTGGTACACTGGCCGTTGATGGGTGGGCTGTTACATTTGGTACAGCGAGGAGGGGCCTGGGCGGGCTGCGGCCCCGCCCAGTACTGGCCTTGCTGTACCAAATGTAACAGCCCACCCATCAACCGCCAACGTACCAATTTAGTATTATTGATGTGACACTATAATTACCAGTGCCCATTAAAGGGTTAATGGCCATCGTCCAAGTGAATGTGAGGTAGCCAGATGCCACCTTCATTTTTCTTCTCCATTTTCGTCGAGACTGGACATCCTCCTGTGACAGACCAAATCTTTTCATATTTTCCTTGACACCAACCCACGATGTCTTCCTCGGACGTCACCTTGGTTTAGTTCCTTTGACTTTCATCGGCGTGCAACATTTAATCCAGTCAGCATGATCCTTACGTTCCACGTGTCCAAACCATCTCAACAGAAATCTGTATTGCAATCCGGCATAACTTGGGAATGCTCAGAAAGTGGGTCTGTTTTACCAAAAAAAAATGGCGGTGGTGATGACGATAGTTTGAACTACATTTGTGCACCGCACTATGAATGTTCACCACCACCAGCACCACGACGACCACACCATCACCATCACCACCACGACCATCACCATCACGACCACCAACACGACCATCAACACCACGACCATCACGACCACCAACACCACCAACACCACCACCACGACCATCACAACCACCACTACCACCACCACCACCACAACCACCAACACCACGACCATCACCACCATCACGACCATCACCATGACCACCACCACCATCATCATCACTATCATCACCATCAGCTGGTACACACCATCTGTGTGTCGAGCCTCATATCACGCTGCTCTATCTCGAGCATCGTCAGTTCGGCCAGCTCGCGTTCGATCAGCAATATCTGTGTCGTGATGCGCTTGTGACGTGCATCCTTCTGACACTGCAGAGCCTCAAACGCCTCCTTCTGAAGCTCCTCCTACAACAGTCGATAACAAACTGAACAGAGATGGGTTGATAACGCCATGGCTGATACCGATATGATATCGATATTTCTGGCCTACTCATATATTTCATTATCGCCAGCAAAGTAGTCAATGATGTCAGTGTTATTCCTTAACTTCCGTTTCGGACTAGTAGATATGTAACGAGGTGTAATGACGTATCACATTGCCAAATAAGATGCTCAATTTTACTCATACAATTGTCTGTCCTTAAATTTACGTTAAAAAGTCCGGAAAAGTAAGATAAAATATCCAAAAAATTACCAATATTTTACTTGTCACCGATATGATATTGATATATCGAATAAGCCGATATCTAAAGTGCCAATACGATACTGATACATCGATATTGGCGATATATTGCCGATATTTTTGATATATCGACCCACCTCTAATACTGAAGCAATAATACACGACGGACTAATATCTATGATGGACAGACAAACAATCTAGGTTGGAAAATTCAGGAATACAAATTGTGGGACCATCTCCAGACAGTTAGTTACACTTGTAGTGTTGCTCTTAGGATAAAAACGACAGTGTATTTAACTGAAGAGTTGTTTGGTTTTCTTCTGAAAGACGCTGCTGAATGCATTAGTTTAACATAAACCGGCAACTAATGCGAGCTACAGAGAACACTCCGTCTCGTTCCTCGTACGACTGGGTCACAGTTGGTGGATGACTAGTGCATACATGACCGTGAAGGAACATCAGAGACTGAAGTCAGCAGACAAATATCTAGGGTCGAAAATTCAGGAACACAAATTGTTACAGCAGCTCTAGACAGTCACAATCACACTTAATGTATTTCAAGGCTACGTTGAAAACTGAAGAAGAAACTGTTCAGTTTTCTTCTGCAAGAAGCTGTCGAATGGGTTAGTTTAACGTCATCCAGCAACATACTCCAGCTATAGAGAACAGTGTCTAGTTCCTGGTACAACTGGTCACACCATGGCTAGACAGAAATGTCACAGACTGGAGTAAGCAGACTTGCAAGGCAGTCTGGAGCTTGGACAGCTAACATCATGTACATCGTGTTTTTCTTGCCTGTCAATGTTAACCACAGCAACAGAACGTCTGACAGAAAAACGCTACAAACCTCTTTCATCATCTGTTGAAGAAGCGTCTGCTTCTGGCTCTGTTTCAAGTTAAGCACGTTCTCCATGTCACTGTCGGACTCAGAAAACCTTCGACATAAACAGAACCACAGTCATCAGCACAGAATACACAAGTTGCTTAACTAGAGACAGATCTAATCAATTCAGGCAACGACAACAGACTAGACAGGTCGTCACTAGAAGTGTTTTCTAAATGCAGTAAACTCACTGATATCACACATCTTACGTTTTCACTATACGTACATTGCTATCCTTGAAACAATTCAATTATTTGCTAAACAAAAGCGGATTCTACAAAAATCTGGAAGTGGCGAGATTTTACAGACACATTTCAATCCAGTATCTGCTACACACAATGCTACGATCAATGACTGATTCCACCAACAACAACAACAGACTCATTCAACAGCCATTGTTCCACGTCATCCCGGGTGAGCTGGCACCAAATAAGTCCTTCCTCCACGTCAACCCGGGTGAGCTGGCACCAGATCAGTCCTTCCTCCAGGTAACCCAAGTGAGCTGGCACCAGATCAGTCCTTCCTCCAGGTCAACCGGGTGAGCCGGCACCAGATTAGTCCTTCCTCCAGGTCAACCCAGGTGAGTCGGCACCAGATAGTCCTTCCTCCAGGTCAACCCAGGTGAGCTGGCACCAGATCAGTCCTTCCTCCAGGTCAACCCAGGTGAGTCGGCACCAGATAGTCCTTCCTCCAGGTCAACCCAGGTGAGCTGGCACCAGATCAATACTTGCTCCAGGTCATCCCAGGTGAGCTGGCACCAAATCAGTCCTTCCTCCACGTCAACCCAGGTGAGCTGGCACCAGATCAGTCCTTCCTCCAGGTCAACCCAGGTGAGCTGGCACCAGATCAGTCCTTCCTCCAGGTCAACCCAGGTGAGCTGGCACCAGATCAATCCTTCCTCCACGTCAACCCAGGAGAGCTGGCACCAAATCAGTCCTTCCTCCACGTCAACCCAGGTGAGCTGGCACCAGATCAGTCCTTCCTCCACGTCAACCCAGGTGAGCTGGCACCAGATCAGTCCTTCCTCCAGGTCAATCCGGGTGAGCTGGCACCAGATCAGTCCTTCCTCCAGGTCAATCTGGGTGAGCCGGCACCAGATCAGTCCTTGCTCCAGGTCAACCCGGGTGAGCTGGCACCAGATCAGTCCTTCCTCCAGGTCAATCCGGGTGAGCCGGCACCAGATCAGTCCTTCCTCCAGGTCAACCCGGGTGAGCTGGCACCAGATAGTCCTTCCTCCACGTCAACCCAGGTGAGCTGGCATCAGATCAGTCGAATATATACATCATCCACTGTCACCAGTTTTATCGTCACTCTGAGATTGTTTACCTCTCATCAGTTTCCTCCATTTTTTGCGATCTGGTGCATCAGATGCATGCAAATGCAAACACTTTAAGTCACTGTCAACAACTTCTTTCCAAGTCTTACCACTAAGTCGAGTGCCTTCCGACCTCATAATCATGAACGACTGATTCATCGTCAATAAACGTTTAATTAGCTGAAGGTTCACTGAGTTTGTCGTCACATAAAATGAGTCTGCTGCAGTAGAAAATCAATACAGATCCAATCATCGTTGACAGGAATGAAATGCTGCTAAAACAACAATTTCGTCATCACTCACAGATTTCTTGTTCTCCTCGTGACTTCGTTTTGGTTGTCGAGATATCTCTCAATGATTCTGTCCAGAGCGTCGTTCTCTTGAAGTATACGCTCCATCGACGCTAATCACAATCAGTTTGTATTGACGACAACACAATCAACATCAACATTCACACACTAAATATGTCAACAACTACAGATATAAACATCACGTTTCTCTCATGTAAGGGACTCAGAAGATTCCCAAAAGGTAGTCATTATAGTGTAATTTCCAATTTAATTCATCCACGTTATTTTGGAGACAGTGTCTTCACTCGATCACTTGATAGATGCTGTTGCTGCTGCTGCTATTACTACTACTACTACTACTACTACTACTACTACTGCTGCTGATTTTTGTCTAACAGTCCAATTTTCATCTTCATAGCCACTAATGAAAACTACAGAAAATAATGCAACAAAACTCAGCTCATGCCAAGACGTCAACGTCAACATACGGACCTCGCAGTTTCGCCATCTCTGGACCTAGTGTCTGGAATAAGTTACCTGCGACTCTGCGTGTATCACCGACACTTGGACAGTTTCAAAGCAAGCTGAAGGCAGTACTTTTTTGCTCAGCCTACGAGACATGACTCGGCGCATTCGTGACTGCTTAGGCTGTTAGAGTTGCGCCTTACAAATTTTCCTACTTACTTACTTACTAGAACTGACAATGCAACTAATTGCTAATATTGTTGCTTGCAAGCAACAATATTAGCAATTATTTGCATTGTCAGTTTTGTTGCGTTATTATCTTATGTTGTTAATCCACATAATGAAATCCATTAATACCAGAACCTCGTTTATTGCACATGAGGACTCGACACAAGAAGCTACATATAAGATTTTCCTCCAGTACGTAAAATACAATCTGATATAATAACAAGCACCTAGACAACGATGCTTGGTATAACTCAGCAGTCACTTCAAACAATGAAATATTTACCCCAAAATCTCTAAAACATTTGGAAACGGTCACGTCGCATACTGGCTGGATGGTGTGAAATGACCCAGTTGCCCACTCTACTACTACATTTACACCGAAGGCTGATAATTACCGAGAATATCTTTACGACGGATCATGTCGAGTTCTTCTTGTCTCACAAGACACCACTGTTCAGCCTCCATCCTTCGTCATCAACACACCAGCAGAACAACATCAATTACTGCTAATAACCACTGTTCAGCCTCCATCCTTCATCGTCATCAACACACCAGCAGAACAACAT
>Ga0209149_1002401_pt1 | contig 10483 bp, 7 predicted proteins | sample WorMetTyACAVOLI2_FD_187423 | JGI IMG/M metagenome (GOLD analysis project Ga0209149, IMG submission 187423) | Marine gutless worms symbiont microbial communities from Max Planck institute for Marine Microbiology, Germany - Olavius algarvensis... ...
GGTTCATTTGATGAATGTAGAATGGCGCCAAGCGGCCGCCGACCCAAGACCAAGCCAGACGACTTAGGCTGTGAGTCCACCTGTACAGGCTGCCAGAAACTACACCCACCATCGCCATTTATTATTACTCAGCCCGAAAGCTGATACTCATTTTACCGTCCCACGGAGGGTAGAAGGCTGAGTCGACCTAGCTGGCTGGTTACATACCGAGATGGTTTACCCGTCCACAGACGGTCACCCATCCGAGTACTAACCGGGTCTGACGTAGCGCAACTATGTTGATCGAAGCCAACGTGTTACCACTAAGCCAAACCGCCAATGTGTGTAGCGGTGCTGCGGTTGGCAAGCAAACAACATTACGACAGTGGTTTGAGTGTCTGCGCAACAGGCCAGTAAGGGTTTCTCAGGCGGCGAAGCCAGAGAAAGTGTTTTCCACTGACAGCGACGTCAAACGTGACCTTAAAAATCCAAGATGGCGGCCGAGACGCGAGATGTATATAGCTCATCCGGTGTAAGACATGGTCGACATCGGAGATGAACTGCGCATACACGTAAACACCAACGTCAGTCTCTACATTTTCGGGTACGAAATTGAAATAACTTTAGACCGACACTGGCCGACATCGATCGACACCGGAAATGCAAGGCAGCCGCTTGCAAACTGGAAGTAATTGTATTTATGCACCCAAGTAATACAGTAGCGAATTCGTTGATTTGAAATTGGCGCACAAAGTTATCGTATAAAACCAGAAATACTATTACTTTTGGTAATGGGTTACGTATTAGCGAAATATACGGCTGCGGACATATAACTACTTCCGGTGATGTACACTATTTGTAAATTCAAGTGTCGGTCGACGTCCGACGGCATCGGCATCAAGTTATTAGGCCTACATTTGGTTCTACTAGAAAACGAAGGAAACGACGTTGAAATCTCAGGTCCACGTGCCCGGCGGCCTGAGATATTTCCGGTTTGCTAGCGGCCGCCTTGCATTTCCGTTATAGGTCGACATCGGTTGGTGTCGGTCTAAAGTTATTTCAATTGGTTATGCCCAAAAATGAAGGAATCAACGTCGGAATTTGATGTCTGTGTGTCCCACGGTTGGGGGTCTTTCTACCTCCATAAACCAATAGAGTGCAGAAAAAGACAGACGTCTTGCCAAAGCACAGTCCGCGCTATGCATAGCATCACGCGGGTAAAACTCAGTGTAGATAATGACAGTGATGACACAGGCGGTTTCATTCAGTATGAGCAACCGTAGAAACTTACTTCAAACACTTGTATGCACGTACTGCACTTTTGTATTGTAATTTGTAATTAACTGAACAGCACTGTTTATTTATTTATTTATTTCACACGACGTCACTGGTAATGTAGTTAACTCGTGGAGACGCACTGGAGTCGCTGCCGTCGACGCAGACTTGTACAGAATGTCCGTTGTTAATGAGTTTGTCGACTGTGACAGGGTTGTAGGAGACGACGACCGGTCTGTCTCGCAGAGTCGGACTGAACTGCGCGTCAGCAGGTCGGATCACGATCGGCGACTGACGCTGTCCGCCAGCAGCTGGAGCTATCTCCACCCAGTGACTCGGACCTAACAGCACATAGTCGTCAGTTTGTTGTACAGTGTTCGCCGGCGTAGCGCGACGAGCGTGTGTTTTGCAATCGAATCTGTTTGTTTTTCTGTTCGTCGAGATTGCATTAACACGTCTTTACGAACCTTGGGACTCTCGTTTACAGCGTGAATATTTGACGCTGCTTAGATTAGACTCCGGGGCACCTAAATACAAAACTGCGCAATTCGGTCATAGCTATTCCACACACAGTACGCAGACCTAACGATGGAGCTATAAAATATCCAGTGATGTTAGGCCTTGGCCTTGGCCTTGCATGCCAACGCCTTGTTAACAATGTACTGCCGCTCAAATTATCTTCATGCATGTCGCATGATGCATTTGATTGTACTGTGTTCTGTTCCAGCTATGCTACAGACTGAACTTGCTTACTATTGACTTACTTATTAAAACTTGGTTTTATGCCGTCGTTTGCAAATTTACGACGTTGATTTTATCCTTTGAAGTGTGAGGCCTTGGCCTTGGCCTTGAAGACCTCTGGCCTTGGCCTTGGCCTTGGCCTTGACACTGTTGGTCTTGTTAACATCACTGAAAATATCAGCCTAATTATAGCTTCATGGATCTAACTATATATTATGCGACGTCAAACAACTGTTCATCTATTCTATATGTTGAGTTGTGCGTTATGTCCAGTGCCCCCTCGGTGGTGGAATTGCTTACGTAGCGCATTATTCGTTGTCTTTGTTATCACTGTCGACCTCTAGTGGTCATGAAACACCAGTGAAGTACGTAAAAGTGAATAAACCTCTCAAAAGATCCTGTCATGACTACAATACACGACTGAAGAATAGTAGGAACTTGGCAGCAGACACGTTGTATCATATTTTGGCTGACAAAATAATGTTATGCGATAGAAAAACATTCCAAATGTTTTTATTATGTTGAAACTGGTGTTTCTGTAGCGGGTACAAGCGTGTTCCGCTGCACTCTCCGACAGTGTGGCTAATTACAACAGACGACAAGAAACTTAGCTATCGCAAACAGGACGCGCTTACTATCATACACATACTTTCACATTGGCGTCACCAGCTATGGGGCACTTGCGCATGTACATCAATCTGGCAGTTTCTATTTACGCATAACTCCAGTGGGCTGTTGTAGATTGCTATTGAACACCACACATTTTTCTGTTCCAGCCACAGATTCACAGTCGCTTAAGTTGGATTAACGCCAGTTTATTAGGCCTACATTTATGTAAAATATCTGCGATTTCTACCCGACTTCATCAACACGCACGCTGTGCCCCTTGTGTCGCCCTCATGGCGCAAAATCCTGCTGACGCCACAGTACTTTTAGCGAACATAGATCATTTATATGAGATGTTGGCTCAAGAAATCTTTGAAATAGTTTAAAAGACTTTCAACGTCACTCAAAGTTATTGGTAATAGCGCTATTCGATACAGCACATACGACGTCCTATTAGACATCCATTGTAACTGGGCCGATGTCTATATTTTGCACCGTTTGAACAGTGATTCAACACGATTATGACACTAGAAATCATAATCAACATGCGCTTTTCTGTTCGTGGTAAGCATATGGTAGCTAGTATATGCTATTTTACAAGATGATGGATTTAGAAATGTTAGAAATAGCTGAAACGACCTTCAAATGTCACTCAAGATCATCGGCAATGTCGATTCGATAGATCGCCCCCGCTTTCCTATTAGTTCTCTACAGGGTGTTTAAAAAGTTACCCCCTAAAACTTTTTGGAATATTTTCATTTCGGTTAGGTCTTTTTGCATGAAATTTTGCAAATTTGTTGGCAATTCATATCTACATATATCTACCAATTTTATAGAATTATCATAATGTTTCATCAAATGGCGTTAATTTTCCACGAGTATCCATCGTTTTCACCTTGTCAAGTTTTGAGTATTCACCCAGAAAACGAAAATGCAGTGTACAAGCTTTTCGGAAATGACGTCATTTTTTAATAATTGCGTGTTCGATAATTGTACTTTTTTGAAATACCCTATAGGTGCCTATCTTTTGCCGTTTCCGAGATATAATGATACACTGCTCTAAAATTGCGAATTTTTATACCCCACCTGTATTCAACGCCCCGTTCAGCGTGACCTCTCTGAATTTATGCGCCACCTTGACGTCGCTGAAATCTATGTACGTGGCCCACGTGGGGCTATATTTTTTTGCTGCTGACAGCATGTGCACGGCTTATCTTTATTCACTTTTAACCCTTTAGAGTGCAAAGACAATTATAGTGCCACATCGAATAATATGAAGTTGGTACACTGGCCGTTGGTGGGTGGGCTGTTACATTTGGTACAGCGAGGATGGGACTGGGCGGGGCCGCAGCCCGCCCAGGCCCCTCCTCGCTGTACCAAATGTAACAGCCCACCCATCAATGGCTAGTGTACCAATAATCGTATTGCTGTATAATGAATGGCCTCTTGCTCTGTGGTTTTAATGTGCCTATGAAGGGTTAAATAGCAAGCTCCGAAAACGTGATATATAGCGAAAAACAGTGAGCTAGTGGCGCGTTACAGCTGTTCGAGGTCACTCAAGGTCATCGAAGCCGGTACAAATCGACAGCCCGGATGCGACTTCCTATTAGTAGTTAATAGTAACTTGGACCATATCTTATACCGTTTCCGGGATATTGCGGCGAAAACTCCGGAAATCGCTGTTTTACTTACCTAGTCTCATTGGATCGCATCGGACCACATCAGACCGCATCGGACCCACATCGGACCATATATTGGAGCACATCGGATCGCATCGGACTTGAACTGAGCACCTGGACATCGAAATTGCCCGCCTCGTGGGTCGGATAGGGTGAGGAGTACAGGTTAGCATTGACTGTGTGTTTGTGTTATCAAAACGCGGGCGAATTATTCTAAAATGTTTTTATACTGAACTTTTATTCAACACCCCCGTTTAGGGGAACTCCGTCGGAATTTGCTCCATACGGGAAAACTAGAATCACCGGCCTACCGGGTATTAAATTTTTACGATATAATATGCCATTTCCACAGAACCGTCACGCGCTGGTGTGACAGACGTCCAGACGAACGGATTTGGTACAGCAAAGTAAAAGAGCGTCTGATAAAGACATAAGTTACCGCAGCTGCCAGTGTAGCCCCATCGATGTTGTGCTGCCATGATAGCTCGTCAGACAGTCGTTTTGCAGACGTCTCGAGTGATGTAGAAACCAGACGTAGTCGGCCGGGAGGACCTTGTGAACAATACGCACGTTTTCGTTGAACGTCTTAGCTTCTTAGCGACGCCAGTCGTTGAGATGAATTCAATATACTGCGGCAACCTGTAAAGACTTCCACACATCACATTGCATTAACTACGTGAGATCGTCAGGACAATCGGTCTGATGACAAAACAAGATAAGACATGCGGAGACGTAAAATAACAACACGAGGATGTGTAGGGCCTACGGCGATTCATTTCACTCACTGTGTCATTACAAGTCAGCGTTTATTACCCCCTTAATCGCCACATTAAAACCGCAGAGCAACAGACCATCATATAGCAATACAGTGATTGGCAGTAGCGTCGCCAGCTGTTGGAGGTTTGGGGCAATGGGGGGGCAAACGGTGTCTGGGGGACGGAAGTCCCTCAGCGGGGTCCAGGGGCAGAGCCCCGGTGGGGGTCTGGTGGCGAAGCCCCGTAAAGCTGAAGCAATATGCTAACTTAAAAGGCACAAAACCTTCACATATTTGCACATTTTACGCTTTTTGGTGTGCATAAACAATACTGACTAAGCCTGGCTTACACCATTAATCATTACCCCCCCAACCCCCAACCCCTTCAAATTTCTCACCGGATTTGCACGAATCTGAAAATCGGGTCTGAAGAGGGCTGGGGGCAACTGTCCCCCCTTGCTCTCCCCCGTGGCGACGCCACTGGTAATTGGTACACTGGCCGTTGATGGGAGGGCTGTTACATTTGATACAGCGATGAGGGGACTGGTCGGGGCCGCAGCCCGCCCAGGCCCATCCTCGCTGTACCAAATGTAACAGCCCACCCATCAACGACCAGTGTACCAACTTCGTTTGTATTCGAAGTGGCACTATGATTGCCTTTGGAGTCTAAAGGGTTAAGCTGCCGCTCGCTTTACGCGATAGCTCTGTCCGTCTGTTTATCTGTTTGTTTGTTCGTCTGTTCGTCTCTTTGTCTGCATTTCTACTGCAGAAGCTGATTACGGCCTACTTGTGGGTCCTATCACACCTGCGTTGTATCTGCGTCGATCGATTCGACTAACCGTCGTGGCTGCTAAGTGACGCAAAGCGCCAGCGGCTGTCGTCGTCTTAATGCAACCGTCATCAGTCACTGCATAATGCATCCTTGTGCATGTGCAGTCTGAGAAATTGAACTGTCGGTGTGTGTTGAAAGTGTGGAAACATTGTCTCTTCAACTAAATGCCAATATCGTTGAAATGTCACGTAATTCGACGCAATTCCATTCCCTGTAGCTTTCGCATCATTCTACGAGCCATGCTGGTTTCTATCGTTTAGCCACTTCTGTAGGCAGTGACAAGCACTCGACATCAGTGCGTCGTCATAGCAGCAACAGTAACAGCAGCTGCAGCAGCAGCAGCAGCAGAAAATCACGTCATGGCACAAACATTGTACAGTGCATAATATTTAGGCCTGATGTTTCCGCTCCGCAGTTCATTTATCACTGCAACCGACTTTGCTTTACTACAACTACAACACGTTGTATTGTTAACTTTGCTTTTACATTGTATCTTATCTTTACTCCATGAATGACGCTGTGCTGATGTGACGTTAAGAAACGACTCACTCACTCGTTTATGACCGAACGTACCAAGAGTCATTATTTTATCGTATTATGATATTATCTCACTGTTTATATCACTTGCTATCCGGCTGTCCAGTGGCCAGAGTGTTAATAAGCTATGTGATATCTGGTGGCGGAGAAACCTGTACAAATTGGTGTTGTCTAAGCATCAGGAGAAAGCCGGGTGCATCATCTGTTCTTGCGTACCATGGCCGCATTCGGATTGCGTGTTAAATTATGTGCGTAAACGATTGACAGAGAGCTCAGAGTGAGGCATATGTTAGGCTATTCACAACATAACGACAGATTCTATACACTGATGGATGCACGACTGCATAGAGTATACGTCGTTTGTGTAGCGACACAAACACTGATCGTTGTACACGACACACTATACAGCAGTCGATCCGCGTACGTTGCAATCGGTCGCTGACCTACGATTTCGATATTGCAGCCTGTTGTGTCCGCCCAACTCGCAATCACTCCCAAACCGCTTGGCGTTTAACTACCGAACTTGGCATGATCTCTCAGGGTTATCTGATGATTTGGGTAAGGTTAGGGTGGGGTTAGGTTAGGGTTAGGGTTGTGTTAATCTTATGGGCGAACAACGTAGGCGTGAGAATGGAGGCGCCGTAGGCGCTGAGAGGGACAGAGGCCGTATGTGCAGTCTCTTGAATCGTTTGAGATAATCATCGAGAACTTTCTTGTGGGAACAAGATATGGTCAAAAGCTGAGACGAGTTTGAAAATGGCTGCATTCCGACGCACTGCTGCCCGCGGGTGGCGATTTCACGCCTCTGATGTAGGCTACTTGCCATCCGCGCAACAATAGCGTAGCGAAGGTGGTATTGTTTTCAGTAGTGTCCGTTCGTGGGTGTGTGTTTGTTTGTCAGCGCGATAACTCTAGAACCGTTTGAGATATCATCACGAAAGTTTTACCAACGCGCTATACGCTGTTGCTGCGCGAGTGGTAAAAGTTCTGCCCGGCAGCGTGTTCGCTGTGAAGTTCATGCGACTCTTGTAGGCTACAAACTGATCTCACGACCTTGATCACGCCCTTGACCTTTGGCTTCTTGGTCTCAACGAAGGCCAACGTATCATACACAGACATTATTCGGAACTAACATTTCACCATTTTGAAGTAAAAGCAATCACTATTTACATTTATCGTGCAATCAGATAAAATGAAATTGGCAACGATGTCGGCGCGGGTAATAACCATGATCAGTTAGCAGACTTACCTTGTTTGCTACACATACTTTTATAAAATGAATCATATGCAAAACTCGCTTCGTGGACAAGGTTTCTCGATAGCCAATACCTAACAGCCACAACTTGAATATCTGTAGCAGCACTACGTTGCCCGCAAGACTGACCGTCCTGTTACTCCCGATGATCGAAAAAAAATCTATCGTGTCAAACGACCTTCAGGCTAGCGGATTGATCAAGGACTGGTTCGTAGGCTGCGGTGCTCGAGGCGGCTGTGCTGGCGGGTTCGCTGTATGGTGGCGCCCAGCCTGGCTCTGCCGCCAAGCCACTCCAGCTGCCGGACGCAATGGTTGTATTGATCTGAGAGTCGACCAGCTCGTTCCTATATAAACTGTGCCTACGTAACCGCGAACTGCCGCCAGCCTCGTCGATTTTTATCTGAAACGAAAAAGCCGTTTATCAACATAGATTTACGGGCCGGGGAAGCTGCAGGGGGTGTAGCTTAATAATAAGCTAAACCGCCATTTTTTCGAATTTTCTGGGAAATAGAGATTGGCGTTGCGCAAAATTTTGTCAGCAGAAGAATTGGAATAATCCCACACTTAGCCTGGTGTGCGAAAAATAACTGCCTGCCTGAATTTGGCTTTTTTGACTATGAGTTGGTTAGTTAATAAAATAGTTGCACTCTTTAACTGTTGTCCATAATTTGAATCCAATTTGAAAATCAGGCTTCTCGCTTCTTTGACACAAGGCAAGAAAACAAAAGGTATCTGCTACAAGTTATATACTTTCCTGACATTACATCGCTATATAGTGACACATTTTTTATGTTTATGTTTTAGGGCAAAAATAAACATAAAGAGGTGGTAATTGAAGTAGTTTGAGTTAGTTTCATATTTTCGTTACCGGTTATGAATGCATGAGTGCATACGTAACAAGAAGCTCAGCTGTCACAGAGAGGCCGCTCGGTGCTTCGTGTTTGTCTGTAGTCAGCTTCAACATACCTACAGCGCAGTTTTTTTATTACCAGTTACTGCTGCTTCAGATTTACTAGTGCATAAAATTCTACTAAATTCTGCTGTCTCCTATTGTCTCAGGCGGTGTCCGACCAACCCCTCCTCCCCCGGACAAACACCCGTAGGTCATAACCCCCCTTGTTTGCTGCCGTTTGTGGGTCGGTTGGGGTCAGGACCTCACCTTGTGGGTCGGATAGGGTCAGGAGTACGGGTTAGTGTCAGTTTTCTACAAAAATACCCGCCGGGTTCTGTCATACGATGTCCTACGGCAGCAGAAAACGGAGGTTATGACCAAGGGGGTTGTGTCCAGGGGGGTTGACCTCCTCTTCGGTGTATAACGTCGAGCCTGTCACAAACACTTCGTCGTCGTCGTCGTCTTGTGCGAACAACGGACGACGGACGCCGCGGTGAGTGCTCGACGCTCGCCGCCGTCCGTCGCGCAGTGTTGAAATTACGGGGGGATCGGGAGGGCCCGGCCCCTCAGTGCAATTGTCGGCCCCCTAATAGGTGAGAAAAAACAGGCGCCAGGGGGGGGCGGTCTGCGGATCCCCCCTCCCCCAATAGGCCTGCTACTCAGTGAAACCAGAGCCATAAAAGCAGGGGCGGCACAACGTTCAAAAATCTGGCTAGGCACCCACCTTATTCGGGGATCTAGAGGTCTGGGGGGCCGGGGCCCGGAAGCTAATACTAAATTTACGAGTCAGTATACGTAGTTTTATGACTTACTTTTTTCATATTTGAAGTGTCTTTTTCTTGTTTTTTTCACTGGTAACTACTCGTAAAATACCCTATTAAAAAACCTCACTGTCAATGTCAACACAATGGAAGTACGTACAGCATACAATACAAGCGTAAAAGAAAATAAAAATATGCCTATGAAGCTAAGCCTAATTAACCTATAGCCCTAAACACTGACAGTAAACACAGTTAGTTGTATGCCGAAATGTCGGTGAACATAATTTTGCGTAAACATCAGTAAACACTAGTAGGCAATAAGTTAATTTTGGTCAGTGGTCTTTGGGATTGCTAGACAGTCGCTGAGTTTTTGCAGTCGAGACTCGAGATCAGTTACTTGCAGCAATAGGCATCACTGGTGGCGACAGTAGGCGCCTCCAGTGATAATTCTACAAACGCAAACGCAAAAACTAACATTTTAAGCATGACAACAGGCTGCAAGGAATATATTGGTTCCTCACAATTCATAGGAAGTAGTCTGGTAGTGTTACAACTCTCCCGCAGACCCCATAGTCGGCTGGGAAAGGGATGAAATTCGGTCAGTTGATTCTGAGGAGAATCATTAAGATCGTTGCCACCAAATGTCAGATTTTAAGGCTAAAATGCACCCAAATCGATTTCGGCTGGGGCTCCGCCCAGACTCCGCTGGGGGAGCTTACAGCGCTCCCCAGACCCCCTACCTAAACTTAAGGGGCCCTCCTTCTAAGGGAAGGGGATATAGGAAGGGAGGAGAGGGAGGGGAAGGCAGGGAAGGGAAGAAAGGGAGGGAAGGAAGGGAGGGGTGGGGAGTGGGGATTCCCGTGTGTATCTTTAAATTTTCCTTAGAATAACCTATGAAATCTGTCGTTGGCGTTATACAAAATTTGCAAAAATTTGGGCCCTACCAGAGGGGGCCCCTGAAAAAATTTTTAGGCTCGCTATCGCTCGCCATGGCAGCCCTTCCATTAACTTGTTTGTAATTCCAACACTGCCGTCGCGGCTTTGTTTTTTTTTGCGTCAGCAAAGACTCAGTCTCTCCACCAAGCTCAGAATATACACCTCTCTTGTGCAGTCGGTAGTGTTATATGGTTCTGAAACGTGGACAATGCGCAAAGTAGACAGTGACAGGATCC
>Ga0209149_1002402_pt1 | contig 10482 bp, 9 predicted proteins | sample WorMetTyACAVOLI2_FD_187423 | JGI IMG/M metagenome (GOLD analysis project Ga0209149, IMG submission 187423) | Marine gutless worms symbiont microbial communities from Max Planck institute for Marine Microbiology, Germany - Olavius algarvensis... ...
AATGTGCGGAATTTTGTTGCAGTCGGCTCATGGGTTTCGATTCTGTGAGGGGTCAAAATTCGCCATCTCCCATTGACTTGGCTGGTCGCCGTTAACACAGTGCTGGCGCTACCGCGCAGCCTGTGAAAAGCGTAAATATATGTTGTAATGAAACTGACGTAAAGTTTATTTCTTTCCCCAGTAGCTGTGTAATGACGTTATCAGGGCGACCATGTACGAGCTGTCAGGACCAGCAGCAACAAACCACATAGATGCATGACGTAGGTAAAGCGAAATGCGCGCGTGTGTGATATTATATACACGACCAGCACTGTGTTAACTTCTGAGGTTATCGTAAATTGTGGCCGATGATAGAATTCGACACTTCGTATATAATTCGTAAATCATTAAGGCTGTAATAATTAATACACTGTGAGGTAAAAATTGCACCTTTTTATTTTTTTCAATAACATTGTCGAACTGCATTGTATTTCGATTATTTTTGGCACATAGATACAGACGTAAATTGGCAACGGAACTACACTGTGAAGCAAACAAAATTGCACCCTTAATATTTTTGCAATAACTTCGTCAAACCTCACAATATTTTCATAATTTTTGGCACACAGATACTTCAGTAAATTTGCAACAAAACTGCAACAAAATTGACCACCTCTCCGGGCGGCTGTTCTAACCCTACCTTGTGAAATGAAACGTAAGTCAATTTGTTCATAACAGCAGTAGTGTAAGCTTTAAAAGTCATGACAGTTACATATCATAGAGAAACACATCATAGCAAATGTTCAGAGTGTTTGCTTTTGGCTTTGAGACACGCAACAAAACACTCTCGTCACTGATCTATCGATTGATCAATAAAGCTCTGCTGGTTGATGACCATATTTCAATCAGATGCCATTTCAGCTCATGGACATACCTCGCTGGTTTCTCATAAACATGTTCCTGCGTTTTGGTTTCAGACGGTGTCTCCAGGCGCTGGTGCACTGGTGTGGTTTTCATGTAGCCTGGGGTGAAAGTGAATGATGCATAGGACTATTACTGTGATGTCTTGCTGCTCAAATAGTTGCTACCGTACATCTGTCAAGCTGTCAGTGACTTTTACTTTCCAGTAAACCACGCTTGCACAAGAGCACCGAGCTGCTGTGACACAACTTCACACAAGACTCCGGACTTCACACCAGAGATGCGGTCTCCCAATAGACCAGACCTCAATCCTGTAGACAACGAATATGGACAGTTATTCAGGAATGCATTTATCAGAAACACCGATGAGCTGTGGTTATTAACAGAATGGCATATTATATTTCACCAGGTAGGATAGAAATGCAGCAGGAGAGGTGAGCAATTCTGTTGCAGTTTTCTTGCAAATTTACTTCAGTGTCTGTGTGCCAAAAATTACCAAAATACAATGCGGTTTGACAAAGTTATTGCAAAAATAAAAGGGTGCAATTTTTTGGCCTCACAGTGTACAACTAAATTGCCCATCTCTCCTGCCGGCTGTTCTCACCCTACCTTGTGAAACGAAACATTAAGTCAATTTGCTCATAACAGCAGTAACGTAAAATTTAAAAGTCATGACAGTTACCGAGAAACATTATAGCAAATGTTCAAAGTGTTTGCTTTTGGCTTTGAGACATGCATTAAAACAATCTCTCCACTGATCAGTCGCTTGATTAATGAAGCTCTGCTGGTTGCTTACCACAATTCAATCAGATGCTGTATCAGCTCATCGCCCCGCGATGCTATGCAAGCGCGGCCTATGCTATCATGCGGTAAGTAAGTAAGTAAGTAAGTAAGTAAGTAAGTAAATGGCGCACTTTTAAGCAAATGTCACAAGGCGCCCCTCTGTGTGTGTGTATCGGTGTGTGCGTCCGACACGTTCATACATTCTGTCAAAACGAATAAACATATCTTCAAAAGTTTTTCACCATCACATAGCCAAGCCATTCTAGTTTTTCCGTACCAAACGGCATGGCAATATTCCAACGGGAACCCCCTAACGGGGGCGTCAAATGCAGATGGGGTAAGTTGAAATCGCGATTCTGAGCCAATATCTGGCTTCACTGCGTGGTATCAACGCTGCAACCGGCCAGCTGTTATCAACACGACGCCGCAAGACCATGGTCCCGTAAGTTGTGACACTTATCACTTGACACTTGTGTGGTAGACTAAGCTGCCTACCCGTCAGCTTTTTACTGCACGTTAAATACCCACTATCGTATCGTATCGTTATCGCTGGTTGTACGTGGCCGAGTTTTTTGATGGCGGGAAACAACGACGAAGTGTATGACAAGAAGTCTCAACGTTACGCCAAAGACAACAGCATCTAATCGTACGCAGTGATAAATCTGTAGCCTATGTAACTAACAACAATTGTATCGAAGACGATACGAAAGCCGCCGCTCGTCAAAGCCCAACTGCATTACGAAAACAATGGCGAAAAACGATTTTCAATATGGCAGATATAGAATTCTTACACCCTGCAATGTGGCACGTAGCCAGCACCGGCACCAGCGGGGGGGGGGCTGCCCCCGTAGGAAATTCTGCCCCCCCCCCAACCAGGATCCATCAAGTAAGGAACGACAGCGACGATGGTACTGTACACATTACCAGCTGTCAAACCCATAATTCGCGTGAACGACTCTGCAATAATAATCGTCGCCCACATTCTTATCTACTCACCTTTCCCGAATTTGGTAACTAATTAATATTATTAATATTATTATTATTATTAAACGAGCATGATGTAGGTTACGTAAGGTCGGAAGAGGTCTGGGACACTGCACAAAAGTACAGTTGAAAGGACGGGATCGCAGCTCTAAAATAGCAAACTGCGGTTGTCAGATGCCGGCGAAGCTTCTCGCAAAGAGCGCGGTCATCAGCTGGCGTTTAAGCGATGACAATGATGATGATGCAGCCTGCACGTGACGTTGGCCGGTAAGCCCTTCCACGGTTCCACACGCGGGAGGCGACAGCAGGAGACGCATGGTCACCAATGGTATGGTGGCGCGTCTAGTCTATTACTTTGAACATAACCTGTACGTATGTTAACAAAAGTTACAAAACACAGCAAGAACAAGTTACAAGCAAAAAACAAAACTTGAGTACAATTCGTTTTCGCCGTGCCTTGGATAATTCGAAACAAGACGTTACCACCTATTGTGGGGTACCTGCCCTTATCTTAAACTTTTCTATCTTTTTTTGCTGAAAATATTGCAAAAGGTACAAATTTGCTCTGTCCGTTGCACGTTCGAGAGCTAAAAAGCTTTCAGCTTCAGGGGTGCTTCGCCCCCCTGACCCCCTGACCAGGCGCTCTACCCCTGGACCCCGCTGGGGGCTCTGCCCCCAGACTCCCGTTATTGGCTCGCGCTCCACGCGCTCGCCGTGTGCCCCCCGATAACTGCCTATGGCCCCCCTTGTTCCAGTACTCTGGCGCCGGCGCAGCACGTGGCACTGGAATCATGACATTAAATTCGCCAGGTGACAGCACCCTGCAATGTGACACGTGGCTCTGGGATGACATGCCATTGAATTCACCCAAACGTCCGCCATATTGGAATTCTACTTTTGGTTTCGATTTCGACCATATCACCGCAGTCGACATGACATTCTGCATCCAAATCGGACCACCCTCGGCAGAAAAAAAATAAATTATGTATATTTTCAAGATGGCGGATCTCCGCCATCTTGGATTTTAGGGGTCCAATAATGTGTTCTTTGAAAAGCCCATGTACGACTTCCTATAGGTCGTCACTAGACACCATAGCTGTAAATTGTTTAGTTTTTGAGCAAATCGCCTTTTTTGCATTTTGGCGACAGACGGACTAACAGACAGACAAACAGATGGACAGGTCTGTCGCACTAATCCGCTCTCGTTGTCGTGAGCGGCGGCTTAATAAAAGACTGCGCTCGAGGTTTGTACTATTCAAGCTAACAACTGACAGACACGAAGCATCGCGCGGCCCCTTTGCGACAGCAGAGCTACTTGTCGATATACCTCATAGATTTCTGATAAACATGTTGCTGCGTGTCGGTTTCAGTCGGTGTCTCCAGGTTCTGGTGCACTGGTGTGGTTTTCATGCAGCCAGGGGTGAAAGTGAATGGTGCATATTACTGTGATGTCTTGCTGCTCAGACAGTTGCTGCCAGACATCTGTCAAGCTGCTGGCGACTTTTGCTTCCCAGTGCATCACGCGTGCACAAGAGCACCGAGCTGCTGTGACACAAGACTCTGAACTTCACATCAGACGTGTGACCTGTCATTCAGGAATGCGTTTATCAGAAAGAGCAAGGGACGTCAAACATCGTCGATAAGCTGCGGTTATTAACAGAATGACATATTATATTTTGGGAGGTAGGGTAGAAACATCCATCAGGAGAGGTGGGCAATTCTGTTGTAAAATTGCTGCATCCGTTGGCCAAAAATTATCAAAATATAATGCGGTTTGACAAATTTATTACGAAAATAATAGGATGCAATTTTTTGCCTCACAGTGTAGTTTCCATAGCTGGCGACGGTCGTTTACAAGATATACTGCATTTTGTGACAGCAGCCTGGAACCACATTTTGTAGTCATCATTGATCATCGTGTGTGTGCGCGTCGGCTAGTCCGTGTGTCGTTTTCAGTTAGTCACCGTCGATTTCTAGTAAGTACCAACAAAAAGGTAAGTGTATTTATATAGCGCTCTTTTTGTAGTACCTCACTCTCAAGGCGCGGCGCTCAGGCATGGATCATACAGTTGTACCTGCAATTACACCGATACCTGCCCAGTTACAAGCTGACAGTGACAATAGCTTTAAACAGCTTTATATAGAGCTAACGTATGGACGGGACAGACAGACCGAACGACAGCATCGTTGCAGTAGGCGTTGCGCGGCTTTGCTATCGCGCGGAACGCCTGACAAACGTGGCCGTGCCTAGTGATGGCTTCATTAAGCTAATGTAAGCGTCTGTGGCTGTACAGACTTAATCGAGTGATGTGTTCTGTATAGGATGAGAATGCTCAGTATTACACGTACAGATACATCACAGACGAAAAAGAAGCAATGTCCTATTGGGTTGAACATGATGAACACAGCACCGTATTCGACAATCATTATCGAAAAGCCATAGTAAGTGTCTCTGTACGAGGTCCTGTGATTTATAACTTCTCTTGTTAGGAAGCTTCCAGTGTACTGTGTATATAGTAAAGGCGCATTGCCGTCTGTCCATAATTCTGTGAACATATCGACCGATCAGTGCACAAATGACTTACATGCTATGATACCTTATGATGATAATTTTATTCGCCAAAAAGTGGTATTGATGAACAAAAACAACAACAACGACTTAAATAATAATTTTAACTAACTAGATAACTCAATAAATCTGTCTTACGCCAGGCAGTAATTTCTGCTGCTGCTATTCTGAAACATAATCTGAAGCAGTGTTCATGTAATTTCGCTTGACGACGAAGTAAAGGAAACGCCAACGCACACAACTATAGACTGCAGGAAAATTGTCGATCACTTTGTTAACTCTGGCAGTAATGTGAACATATGTGTATTGGATCTGTCAAAAGCCTTCGACAAAGTTAATCACCATGCTCTGTTTATAAAGCTGATAAAGGTTCATTCCAGTCAAATTGTTGTCATTATTAGAAAACTTAATTTCATGCTGTTACAGTTGTGTCAAGTGGAGTAATGTGTGGTCAGCAGCATTTCCAACCAATTTTTGGAGTGAGACAAGGTTCGGTGTTGTCACCGTTCTTGTTCGCCTTTTTTCTGGATGACCTTGGTAAACTGTCTTCGCCACTTGATGGCTGTTATATCTTGTTGTATGCTCATGATATTTTGTTAATTTCTCCTTTTGTATCGTACCTTGAAAAACTTTTACATCGTTGTGAACATGAACTTACCTGACTGGATATGCCCATTAACTTTTAAAAAAGCAAGTTGCTTACGTGTTGGCCCTCGTTGTGATGTCTGGTGTGCTGCTATTAGGCTACTTGTTCAAGTGGTCACAAACTGCCATGGGTAGCTGAGCTCCGATACCTAGGAGTTTATTTGGCTGAGTGTACATGTAGAACAATAAAATGTTCACTAGACGCTGCTAAGCGCAAATTTTACCGAACGGCAAATGGTATTTTTGGTAAAGTTGGGCATATCGCCTCAGAAGAATTATTATTTTAAAAAAAGTAAAGATTATAGTGACACCTTGAAGTTTATCGACTATAATGTTGCTATGACATTCATTCTTATTATTATTATATTATTATTACTTAGCATTAAAAACACTGCCCTTCATCTTGTAACAAGTACATGCATGCCAGTATTATTATCTGGCTTAGAAGTGCTTTCTCTGAATAAATCACAGTTAAGCTCCCTTGACTTTGTAGCTAATCGCTTTTGTATGAAACTGTTCAAGACCCATGCAGTGATATGCAAACTGTTGAATTTTGTCATGTACATTTTAATTTTGAATTGTGCAGCAACATTCACAGTCGTCGCTACAAAAAGTTCTTAGATGGCCTAATGCTACTACAATCACTAATTTAGTTACGTATTTTGTGTGTAACCATTATCTGATGTGTACTTACTAGTTTAGTTGAGTGTTTTGTTGCTTTTATTATCTTGCTACCGATTTACATCCCCAATGTTTCTTATTGGGGATGTAATGTCATTCTGCACCAGGCTGTCGAATTTCATCCAAATCAGACCATCTTCGGTAGATGTTATATCGATTTTCAAGATGGCGGACGCTGAGGCGCAATTTTGCTTCCGGTTTTGGATTGGCTGACGTCCCTCTCTTCAGAAGGTCAATGTCTATCAGCAAACCAAATTTCGTAGTTATAGCTCAATTGGAATTCTCGACCATATCACAGTAATTAGCCTGCATCAGACTACCAAATTTCATCCAAATCAAACCACTCTCGGCGACATTATGATCTCTTATTGATTTTCAAGATGGCAGCCGCGGCTGCGCAATACTACTTCCGGTTTTGTTTTTGAGGGTGTCGGTCTCTTCCAAAGGTCAACATCTATCCGCAAACTAAATTTAATTGACATATCTTAATCCACGGCTAAGATATAACAATTTCCGGTTTGGAAAAATAACCGTCCTCCATACTGAAATTCTACTTCCGGTTTTGCATTTGGTGACCTCGCTGTCTTCAGGAGGTCCGTGTCTATCGGCAAACTAAATTTCTTAGTTATAACTCAATCCACAGCTGCCCCACTACACCGTGTCTGGGCAAAAATGGACCGACAGTACACAGGACATAACTTTGACAAATCCAAACATAGTTGTATTTTTTGCAAGAAATAGCAAGAAGGTAATGCAAAACTATGAACACAACAAACGTCCGCCTCAACTAATCAGTGTCGCTACTTTACCTTGCGAATTAAGCAATCGCCATCTATTGCAAAGCACAAAGTCATAACTGACAACTGAAATTGGACCAAACCGGCCTTATTAGCGTGCGTCAACGACAGCAAGAAAGGTCGCAGTTATCGCTGCAAAAACAATGTTGAAATCAAAAACAGTGCTCGAAATGACCGCCGGCGGCCTTGACGGACACTGAGAGACGACGCCACTGATACACAGCAGCTGCTATGACGGCGTGATCCAGCAGCTTAGTCCACTCAGTTCTTATGCGGTGCTTGAGGTCGTCGAGATCAGTCACGCGTCTTTTGTACACTTTCACTTGCAGTATGCCCACACACTGTAGGATTTAAATCCGGCGAATTTGGAAGCAAGCAAGCAAGTAGCCTTTAATAGTCACCAATGACAATCGCACTAGTGTTACAATATAGCAATAAAGGAACACAAATGAAATTGCACCATTACACAAACAAATTATACTAGAACAAATACCACAAATCAGAGTTTAAAAAAACACGTGAATAAAATAGCAATTAAAAATTAGATATACAGTTGAACAGTAAAAACGTAACAAGGTTACACACACAAATGAATGAATTCTGAATTCTCTTTCTTCTTACAAATACGGCATTTGTGAATGGCGTCACAATTGACGTACTGTTTCATTCGTACTGTCGTGCAAGTATTGATGGGACTTTTTTTTACAATGTTTCAGTCACCCGACATGTCAGGATGATTCATGCCAAAATTGTGAAAAGTTGCCTGAATTTGTAAACGTTACGGCCAAAATACTGTCGGTTCTTTATTCCGGACACGGTGTATTTCCGGTTTGGAACAAAACAAACGTCCGCCAAATTGGAACTCTATACTTCTGGTTTCAATTTCGACCATATCAACGCAGTCGGCATGTCATTCTGCACCAGTCTGCCAAATTTTATCCAAATAAAACCGCCCGCGGCAGAAAAATGACGTCTTGTCCATTCTCAAGATGGCGGATCTCCGCCATCTTAAACTTTAGGGGTCCAATGGTCGTCAATGCGAACACCATAGCTCTAAATTGCTTAGTTTTTGAGAAAATCGCGTTTTTATGTACGCATTTTTGACGACGGGTAGACAAACGGACAAACTAACAGAATGATAAACATATGGACAACCTCAACGCATTAAGCCACCTTCGTTATCGCGAGCGGCGGCTTAAAAACGCAGCATAGCACTGTCGATTGCAGCCTGTGGCAAATTGGACATATCAATAAGTGGGCTCTTGGACATGATGATAAAATGATGCAAAAATTAGGATAAAAAATTCATAAATTACTTGGTTGTCTAAAAATATATCAGCACGGAAATTACGTCACAATGACGTCACTCTTTCAACCCGATAGGCTACTAAGTTTCCATTAAAAAAGAAAAAAACCAAAATTTTCTCAAATGCGGACCAAACGCTCACAAATGTTCACATTGCAGAATTCAGGTTTATATAGCTTTTGCATTGTTATCCGTAGTCAAATAAAACTTGGTACCGGTTAGTTAAGTTTATATAAATGTTCAACAGTTACACAAATATTGCAACATTATGTTGAACTGTTGAGGTACTTTTTCACTCGCCCTGTATAATTATGTACCTTTTTGTTTAATACCTGGTTCCGGTCCGCTAGTCCGCGGGGCCGCCAGTCCGCCAGTTAACAGGTAGGCCTAACCACCCGCAAATTAGCTGGTTCATGTTGTTACGAAAAACACACAAACGACGCAAGACTCGGGCGAACTTCCGAGATTGTTACAGACGCAACGCGTAAATAAGGCAGTATAACCGGTCATACCGTGTCTGTCTGTCTGGCTGCCTGTCTGTCTGTCTGTCACGTTCATGTATTGTATGAAAATGGCTAAGGCTAAGGCTTAGCCTGTAGGCCTACCTGATTGTAGCTTAACCGACCCACGAGGCGGTATAATAATGAATAACTGCTAACCCTAACCCTAACCCTAACCCTAACCGTAGTACCGCCTCGTGGGTCGGTTAGGGTTCAGCAGTAAGGGTTAGTGCCATTTATAGCGTTTATTCAGTTTCGCACTGCGGTTAGGGTTACGGTTAGGATTAGGGTTCGGGTTAGCAGTTATTCAGTATTATACCGCCTCGTGGGTCGGTTAGGGTTCAGCAGTAACGGTTAGTGCCAGTTATAGCACTCCCCTTTCCTGCCCTTTCCTCTTTCCCCATTCCTCCTCCCCTTAACCTCCTCCCTTCCCCTTTCCCCCTTGTCACGAAACGCCCCCTCCCTTCCCTTTCCTTTCTTTATTCCCGTCCCTTCCCTACCGTTCCTTCTCTCCCCTCCCCTTTGCCGCGAAGCGGCACCCCGTCCCGTCCCTCTCCTTCCTTTATTCCTGTCCCTTCCCTCCCCTCCTTCTTCTTCCTTCCCTGCCCTTTCCACTCCTTTGCCGCGAAGCGGCCCCTCGTCCCCTCCCGCCTCTTCCTTTATTCCCGTCCCTTCCCTCCCCTCCTTCCCTTTTTTCTCTGTCCTTTCCACTCCCTTGCCGCGAAGCGGCCCCCGTCCCCTCCCGCCCCTTCCTTTATTCCCGTCCCTTTCCTCCCCTTCCTTCCTCCCCTTCCCCCTCCCCTTCCCCTTTCCTCCTTCATCTCCGGTGGCTGACTGTATTTTGCCGTGTAGGCTGCATCCTTCGCGCCGTCGAAACTAGGAGAATAAGCGTTGTTAGAGATATAGCAGACCGATTTGGGGGTTGGCAACAGCTGATTCCTAATGACATTCCCTTATTAACTGATGTTTCATTCGCCAGGGGGGCCATAATAAATTACTTTTATTACGATTTTGCCGTTGCATTCGGTAGGCGTGGATACTTATAACTTGCACATTTTTACTGGTCCATTCGCCAGGGGACGCCACTCATTCGTTGTTCTTTGTCGATTGCCATTTCATTCGCCACGGGGCGCCACTAAATTATTGCTATTTCGCGTTGTTTTACACGATGAGTTGGCTGATTTGCGTATAGCATAGTCGTGCCGATAGAGAAGCCAAGTTAATGCACGTCACTACATGTATCCGTAATCGATTTTCAATGCGTTTTCAGCAAAAACCGCAGTTTTTACTGATGTTGTGTAGTTTCGTAGCTTCGTA
>Ga0209149_1002403_pt1 | contig 10482 bp, 5 predicted proteins | sample WorMetTyACAVOLI2_FD_187423 | JGI IMG/M metagenome (GOLD analysis project Ga0209149, IMG submission 187423) | Marine gutless worms symbiont microbial communities from Max Planck institute for Marine Microbiology, Germany - Olavius algarvensis... ...
CCCTTACGAACAACTATAGCTCAACTATAGCTCAACACCGCTAAACACTGCGGTCGCAAAATACACTCGACCTCTACTCAACACTACGTGCCAACCAGCACACACGTCAACAGAAAGAAGAAAGGACCGAGGCACGTGCTAGCCCGCTTATATACTACACGGCGCGTCACGTGACGCGGCACGCTAAAGCTCTGACTAACGTGACGTGACAGGGGGTAATATCTCCAGCGGGTAATCTCAGTGTCCCCAGCTATAATTACTGAATGCTAAACACGATGTTTAGCATCGCACACCGGCATCGCTACAGTGGCTTAGGATCGGTCTATCGGTGAGTGATAGCGGTATAGATCATCTTCGACCTATTTGTACACGGATCAAAATACGATTGAGGTAGATCGACTGGTCCAATTCTAACGTTAACAGTAACATTAACCCTAATTGTCAATGTCGATGTCAATGTCAGTCATCAATTTATCACCGCGATCGCTTCTAATGCGCTGAATACGCTAGCAAGTGGCAAAGAGGAAAGTCTTCAAAGCTAGTTTAAACCTACTACTAGAGTAAGTTTGCAGTTCATCTGCCAGTGGGTTCCAGAACGTCGGGCCAGCCACAGCAAAAGCCCGACGGTCGAACGTGCTGAGACGATATCGAAAAACCATACCCATTTTGTAATCTTAACCGCAACTGTAGACCTGAATTTATCCCGAAAACGTATCCTAATCCAGCGCTAACCTACACGCGACAGGGTGCGTGTAGATAATTCCCATGAAGATGCCCCACACACATTTGAAGAGGGTCAGGTGTACCGGATAGTGGCAGTGTCACTTACTTGGTTAGTTTTCAAAAAATACCCGCCTCGTGTGTCGGTTAGTGTCAGGAGTACGGGTTAGTACCAGTTTTCACATTTTCCTATCAGTCTGATATTGTAACTATAGCTCTGTCTTTATGGTTTTCGAGTTATTTGACGTTGAATAATATCGTGACCTTGAAAACTAAGTTAGAGGTCACTCAAAGGTCATTGAAAATGGTACCATTTGAAAGCTTTGGTACGGTTTCCTATTCAATAGCAACTATGGCCGTATCTTTAGCCGTTTTGACACAATACACGAACGTGAGAGAAAACAGTCAGCCAGACATACAGACACCCAGCCAGACACTGCCAATATAACTGTGCTATTGCATAGCATCGCGCGGCAAAAACTAAAGTCGAAAACCGTGTGCAGACTCGAATCCGAAGTTTCAGTCTGACTATCAGATGTTAAAATCACTGGCCGTTGGTTGCCAATATAACCATGTTATTGTTCAATTTTCTGTCGACATTCAAACCTTTTTCTCTTCGGTTTTTTTCGTCTAATTGTGCGCATCACCAAGCCGCGTGCAAGTCGTTGACATTTTACCGACGTCATGTCATCAGCGCCGGGCATTTCTGCGATCTCTAATTCTCTATAAGCCGCCGCCGTGTGCATTCGTGACCGACGGTGCTAAAAATAGTTAATCCGGCCGCCAGATCCCCCTATTTGCGGAACGTAAATGACGACCGACAGCTTCAGCTTCTGCCATGCGTTTAATACTCGGCGTCGAGGGTCTAGGATTTCATCATTATTTGCCGTAGTTGGTTACGTTCGGTCTGTATCAGATGAGGGTCTAAACCTCGCGAATAGCGGAGAGCTATTTCAGAACGAAACTACATACGATACGATACGATAGTGTGTATTTAGCGTGCAGCAAAAAGCTGACGGGTAGCCAGCTTAGTCTACCACACGGAAACGTTAGCGTAAAGAACTGTATAGAGAATGCTTGTACATAGCGCTTTGACACTTGTCTGCACTTGTGCTACCACCTGGCGAAAGTAATTGTAACGCGCAGGTTTCGCCAAATTTCGTAACTACTTTCGCAAATATCAACAACTACGTAGCACAAAATTAGTCCACATATAGCCCAAAACATAGTTGTTAAGAAAGAACGTATTTTATGTTTTTTTTATTTTTCTATAAAATATGTTTTTATGTTTTTTTTATTTTATGTATGTTTTTTTAATTTAAAAAATAAACATTTATAATACTGAATTGGCCCAAAGAACCATACGATAGTGCTATTTGTGAACTTGTTTTCTTTCATTAGATAGCGAATGAACTAACAAAGTCATTTTGCCTACGCCTGACAACAGTCTTTGTTTTGTTTTATTTGAGTACATGGCTACCTCGGTAATACCAAATATAATAGATATCTATTATATTTGGTAATACCGTTAATCTACGTTATGTAGCCGAGTCGATTTTGACTACGTCAAGTGCGAGAAATGTTTAAAAAATGTTTTTTCATGTTTTAATATCGGATAGAAACATGTTTTTAATGCTTTTATTCTCTCATCGATGTTTTACGACTATGGCCAAAAGACAGTCCGCTACACAGCAGTTCTGTTATTGCAGAGGTCGATCACGATGAATCCGAATCTCAGGCGGAGTGGATCGAAGGCATCGCGATCCTCTTCGCCGTGGTCGTCGTCGTTCTGGTGACGGCGTTCAACGACTGGCGCAAAGAACGCCAGTTCCGAGGACTTCAGAGCAAGATCGAACACGAACACAAGTTCGCTACGATCAGAGGTGGAGAGGTACTGCAAGTTCCTGTCAGTGATCTACTGGTCGGGGACATCTGCCAGGTCAAATACGGTACGTCGCCTTCTCAACTAGTCTCGGTTACAATACAATACAATACGATTTATTGAAAGCAGCAACAAACGTGCATACCAGAAAGAGATTTGTAAATGTCACAGTAGTTAGTAGTAAGTAATAATAATGCACATAAAATTAAAAGCGAATGTTCAACGTGATAAAAGATATTACTAAAACATTTGACAAAAAACAATTTAAACATGAAAAACATTGGACGTTTAGCTTAGCGGAATATCATCATCATCATCATCATCATCATCGTCATCATTAATAACGGAAGGACGCGAAGGCTACTAACATACAATACACTGTGAGTCAAGAAAAACTGGATCCTTTTTATTTTGACTCACAGTGTAGTAATAAGACAAAAGAATATATAAAAAAGAAAATACAAAATTATAAGTTAACACAAAAACTACTCAAATCGAACTTAGCCAACTGACGACGAAAAGATAACAGACTAGGAGCAGCTGTGACAACAGTGTCTGGAAGACTGTTCCATACATTGACATCTCTGTTAGAAAAATAGTGTTTGGTGACATCAACAGTGCAATGACATTTGTACAGTTTAAGCTGATTAACTCTCGTAGAATCATCAGACCGGTGTGCAAAACAGCTAGCAATTGTAGTATCACAGCATAAGATAACACAGCATAAGATGCTGAGAGATACGGCGATATTCAAGTGACTGTAGGTTTAGGACTTGAAGACGTTTAGGATATGACATAGTGTAAAGCGTCGGTCTCGATCAACATAGTCAGTTACTCTACGCTGGGCATGGTTAGTGCCTGGATGGGTGACCGTCTTCGGGCGGGTAAACTATCTCGGTATGTAACCAGCCACTCAGGTCAACTCAGCCTGGCCATCCCTCCGTGGGTAGGCGCAACGAGTACCAGCTTATGCTGAGAAGTAACCGTAGGAATGGCGTCGCATTGGCCTTGCGTCACAGACGATAGTGGTTAACCCACCTACCGCGAGCTCAACGGCCTATGAAACGGAGATTATCAGCGTGCCTACGCTCTTTGCGTTGCATATATTCTGTATAATTGTATAGTTACGTTTATTTAACCCTGCTGTTTGTTTTGCTATAGCTGTATAATTGCTACCGTTTTCGGTGAATATATAGGATCGGCGAGGAAATATGGTGTCCGTAGATAAGTAGTACGAGGAGATAACCACCGCTATTCGATCGCGAACTTCAACTTCAACTTAACATTAACACGTTGCAGTAGTTAAATATTCGTTCGCGCAATATTGTCGAAAATTAACGAGTTTTAATATTACGTACGCAGGCAGGAACTTGTTTATTCTTTTTTTTGCAGTCTTCTCGACGGCATTACATTGCCGCCAGTGCTAATTACAGTGTCCACGGAAGTCCTCCGTATCTGTAAATTTCAGCCAAAGTCGTCTATCAGTGTCAGAGGAGATGCATTCTGTGCAGACAGACGTACAGCAAACTTACTACCCCCTATTACCGTGGGGGAAATAATAACCTGTATATGCGGATTTTGATTTCAAAACTTGATATAGTTTTAAAATACTGAAGCGTTTCATGAATTTTCCTTTTTAGGTTGGTTGCGTGGCACAGTGGTAGAACGTTGGTCTTTGACCGGAGAACTTTCCCTGTCCTGCGCTCGACCTGCAGCTGACGGGTGACCATTTCTGTAGGTAAACCGTCCGCTGTAGGTCAGCCAACCAGGCCGACTCGGCCTTTCATTTTTTCGGGGTAGATAAGTGAGTAGTATGTTGCAATTAGATGTCCGCAACCTCAGTCTGGGGATGCGTCATCTGGTGAACGCTTACGGGGTAAAGGCTGGCATTGGTGTAATTGCAGGTAACACTGTGTGATCCATGCCTGAGCGCATTGAGAGTGAGGTACTACATAAAATGCGCTTTATAAATACATTTACCTTTACCTACCTACCTAAATAAATTCACAGAACGTCATTCTCGATCTGTAGCTGTTTCCGCTGGAAGTTGCCGAAACTGCTTAGCTTTGGCAAATTGTAACTAATTGCTAGAAAGCAAGCAAGCTATTTTCACCTTGCTGTGACTATTAGTCTTCTTTGCGATCACGATACCAATCCAATCAATCACTCAAGCTGACGGCTGCTTTGCTTAGTTTGTCAGTAGCACTAGCAGTAGATAGGATATCACTAGAAATTAATTTTAAAAACCTAGAAATAAAAGCCTAAAACCTGTTCAGCAAGAATAAATAAAATAGCTTAAAAAGTCCGAAAATCCATGAAGGCTGTATGAGAGACAAAAAGCTCAGCTGTCGCCGAGAGACCGCTCGATGCTTTGTGTCGTTGAGTATTCAAGGTTACTCAAGGTCATTCGAAATGACACCCTTGGGTACGGCGTGTGTAAGTTCCTACTAGTATTCCGTTATGTCTGTATCTCGTATTGTTTCTGAGATATTCAGCATCAAATAAATGCGTGACCTCGAAATATCGGTTAGGGGTCGTTCAAGGTCATTGAAAACGACGCCATTCGATAGACGACGTACGACTTACTATCAATCTGCCGTTGTAACTATAGCTATGTCTTGTATCATTTCCGAAATAAAGCGAGAAAATCGCGATTTTTTTCGTACCCCAGCATTCGGCGCTTCTGTTAGAGTATTGCCATAACGTTTCGCGCGGAAAAGCTAGAACGGTGTGGCTCCTCGAGGTAAAAAAAGTTTTACGATATGTTTAGTCGGTTCAATAGAATACCGACGTGTGATGGACAGACACAGACAGACGTACGGACGGACAGATGAACAGACAAACAGCTTGCGACGGCAAAGTCCGCGCTATGCATAGCATCGCGCGGTAAAAACTTGTTGAAAAAGAAAAGAAAAGAAAATCGCTGAAAAAGTCCGAAAGTCCATGAAGGCTGTATGAAAGAAAACCATTATAAACTGACTGAATCGGTGCCTTATTATAGTAAAACGCGTGATGTTTGTCGACAACGACCTCAAAATAACCTCAACAGAGACCCGTGATATTGACGGCACGAATCTTTCAAGTCCTGACAGATCTGTTCCGACGGCTGAACTTGAATTGACGCGCCGCTGCGTTTCTGATGACAGGTGACCTATTGCCAGCCGACGGTATCATAATACAGTGCAACGATCTGAAGGTGGACGAAAGTTCTCTGACCGGCGAGTCGGACCACGTGAAGAAGGGCGAAAACGCAGATCCAATGCTGCTGTCAGGTCAGTCGATCGACTGCGTCTGTGATATAAGCAACTTTACTCACCTATAGTATGACAACAGTTAATACAACAACAACAGACAAAGAAAGAAAGAAAATAATGATACGCATTCGACCAACATTTTACATTCAAAATGGGCAATAATGTCTGCAAAGAGTTTAAAATACCTTTTTCTGAGTTACAGAATTTACGTAGGAATTTCATTTCACACTTGGCAATTAACCGCTTTGTATCAGCTATACCGAAGAAGCAGCGACACTCTTTGATAACATCCGGTGAAATCGTTCGGAAAAAAATTCATCAGCGTCCTTTTATTTTATTTACTGGACACGCCTCGCAGACACGGAAAGCATTTAGAACGGATAAGCTGTTGTGAACCATATCTACCAATTTTCCGATATAGTGCGTTAAAAGGCTCCGTAGAATGACGACTTAGCGTTGTCAAAATTGCATCTAAACAATCTGGATCTGACAAGATAAACACCAAGATGTCTAACAGAATCAACCCACTGCAAGGCATGTCCTTCAGAGCTAACAATATCACTGTGCTTGTGTGATCTGTATCAGTTGATCAGCTGATTAGTTTCTTACCTGTTTGTTAGTTACCTCCACAGACCCTGCACTGCGAGCTTGTAATATGTCACTATATAGGATCGGCGAGGATATATGGCGTCCATAGATAAACAGTACCTCAATTAATCAGTTTAATAGCAGACTTGCGACCCGAGAGGCGAAAAGCAAATGAAATGCAAGTGAAATAGTACACAAAAACAATAAAAATCAAAACAAACAACATACATAACATAGGTGCAGTGGAAGGGATGTGCAGAGTGCAATGGTTGGGAGTTACTTTTTTGGTTGGTAATGGTGAAGGCCAAATTAATAAATGAACAGTACTTTTTGGTTCGTAAACTGGGTTTAGGAAGGGGAATGGTAGGTCTCAGTCTAGTGACCACGGAGGTATCTCGCGGAGGTGGAATGAGATGGTCGGAGATAACAGCTTGCTATTCGATCGCGAACTTCAACTTCAACTTAACATTAATACGTTGCAGCAATTAAATATTCTTTCGCGCAAGCAGACGAAATATTGTCGAAACTTAACGCGTTTTAATATTACGTACGCAGGCAGGAACTTGTTTACTTCCGCGCGTAAACTGCGATGTAGCTGTGATGTGGCGCATTCCTCCGCCCAATAGGAGCCCGTCTTTCGAAGTGTTCGCCATATTTCTTCTTCATGAAATTGAGGACGTTTTTGCCAATGCAAAAGGTCTCGAGTACGATGTCTAGAAGTTAATATTCTGTTGTCTGTGATTATCTCTCACCGGTATGTCTTCGGTCGTCTGTGTTTGTAGCTTTGTTTGCTACAATTTATAACCGTGTTTATAACCGTGTTTATTACAAACCAGTTACAGCTATGGTCAAGAAACTGTCAGAATTAGGCGGGAAATGGCTCTGGAGTATCGCCATTAAATTCACCAGGTGGCAGCACCGTGTAACGGTTCGCGGGGCGAGGTTTGATGTGCCCGATTCCACTTATTTTTTCTATGTATAATTCCTGTTGTGACTGATCAAGTATGAAATTATTGTGTATTTTGCATGCCATACTGCAGCGTGTATGTTATTATGAATCCTTGGACTGGATCAGACTTACCGTGCTCATCGTTTTTACCGAGCGACGCGTATGCATAGCGCGGACTATGCCGTGGCAAGATGTCTGTCCGTCCGTCCGTCTGTCCGTCTGTCTGTCACACGCCGGTATTTTGTCGAAACGGCTCAACACATCAAAGTTTTTCACCATCGGGTAGCCAGATTTTTATCAAACGGCGCCATTTTCAATGACCTTGAACGACCCCTAAACCCGGTTTCAAGATCACGCCATTCTTTGACGCTGAATATCTCAGAAACGGTACGAGATACAAACATAGTTTCAATGGAATACTAACAGGGACTTACACACGCCCTACTCAACAGTGATGACCTTGAATGACTTAGCAAAACATTCAATGACACGAAGCGCCGCGCGGTCTCTCTGCGACAGCTGAGTTCCTTGTTTCCGTTAATTTTCCGTTTGGTTTCGTGTGGTGACTAAGCTGGCTACGCGACATTTTTTTTGCCGCACGTAAAATTTATGGCATCTCCGTTTTGTAGTGTATGTGCTGATAGACGTAATTGGCGCCTGGATGCAGGTACTCACGTAATGGAAGGCAGCGGAAAGATGGTCGTGGTAGCGGTTGGGATCAACTCACAGTCTGGTATTATCTTCGCTCTTCTTGGGGCCTCGCAAAATGCCGAAGAAGAGCAAACGGCCGCCAACGGTATTTCCGTTTCTATTTTCGTTTTTTATGCAGTAAATAGGCCTAATTATTTGCTAATTACATCGTTAATTGCGTCACTGATCTCTTCTCCATTGTGATTTTAGTTTGCGCCACACAAATGTTTGATGTTTAATTACGTATCCGTTAGTAAAATCGTATTATCACTATGTGTTTTGTAAATCTTTATTCATAATTTAAATTAATCATTTCTAGAGGGCCACCTCTTGTCCATGCTTACCATATTTTGGTCTACGTCCGTCACTGCGTTCGTGAGACATGACGAATGATCGCATTTTGTACTTCTACTTATATTCGAGGTCTGAATACTTGGTGTATCTCTGGTGTAAGTATAGTAATGTTAATGTTTCTACGAAGTAAGAGGCTAAACAACTGCTAAAGAGTGTCAGAGTATAGGCACACAATAGATAGCATGTGAGTTATTGATGTACGGAGCAGCCTGCATGCCGCTCTCGTAAGTAGGTCCCAAAGGACATCCGCAAATTCTCGCCATGACCATCGGTCGGCGTGACGCCATTGTGACGTCAGTCCGCGGAAAAGTGCGCGTCAATCGTGGGTCGGCCACGTGACCTCGTCCCTGTGTGTCTGTGCGTGGGCAGATGTCAATCAGACGGAGCCGGGCGACGACGTCGAAGGTCTCAAGGGATCGAACGTCAACCACAACAACATGCCGAACAGCGAGCCGGAGACCGGCGCCGGCGACGCGCGGGCCGCGGTGGGTGGTCCAGTTTCTAGCCGGTCGCTATGGTAACGCTAATCAAAGCAGCTAGATGTCGCGTGGATTAGCGCCGCCGTCATCCTGTTGCTCATCTAGCTGCTGGCATTATTTCACGCAGAACTAATCCACATGCTTTCATCGAAAATCTTATCAACATAAAGAGCGAAATAAACCTTTCTTCGTTTTCTTTTGTCTTTCTACTGTACAATATGTCGAAACAAGAGGTCAAAGTAATTCGACAAAAAGCGCCTCACAGGGGGCCCATTCCCCGGTTAGGGGTCACCCCAGGGGGTCGAAATTTGTACCATTGAATTCCTGGGGTAGGGGTTCCTATTAGTGTTACCTAGTAACTATAGGCCTAGGATGCACCGTTTGGCCACAGTTCACGCGCGTGACAACCAACCAACGACCAACGACGTCACGACACAGCCTATCTCAATAAGCGCCTCTTTTACTAAAGTAAAGTGAGGCGCTTAAAAATGAGACTCGCATAATCTTGAATATCTTGTAAAGTTGTAAGTCTATTGCAATGAAAGTTAGCAAGTGATATCCTGATGACCTTAGCTATTAAACGCATACATAATTTGCCACCTCATTTTAGTTGTGTTTTAGACTTGTGTTTCTACACTACCTGACATTACACAAAACCGAAATACGGCACTGACGAGCTGAAGCAGGCTCATTGACACTTTGGACGGTATTTCTCAGGGCATCATCGACGAAGCTAGTGGCAAACACGGCTGTCTGCATGTGTAAAGGCAAACGGACGTCACTTCGAACACTCACTGTAATCTAACTACACAACCATCTCGGAGTCACTTCATACCCACCAAAACTGGTTTTGTTCAGCGCTGCTCATACTGCTGTCTTTCATACTATAACTTTTCCGTAATGTCAGGTACCGGTAGTGTAGAAACATAAGGTGAGGCGGAAAATTATGTGTGCGTTTAATAACTAAGGTCATCGGGATATCACGTGCTGAATTTCATTGTAAAATACATTCAAGATTATGCTGGTCTCATTTTTGGGACACAGTGCAGGCCTATGCTGTTATTATCTTGCCCGGTGCGCAGATATACCACCCCGGACATCACCCCGTAGTCTGGTGGGTCATGAGTACGGTTTGATGCCGGTTTTCAGAAAATTCCCCGCCGAATGGGTCGATTTGTTCGGAGTCGTGTCTTTTACTTTTTTGCTACGTCGGATATAGCGAGAAATCTACAGTAAAATAAAAGTCGACTTTCTCGCAATATATCGCAGAAGCTTAGTTGCCACGGCACCCTGTCAGCGGCAATGTTTATAAACAAACATGAGGCACGTCTTTTACTTTTATTTCTACGAGAATAAAAATAAAATAAAACTACAGTTTCATTCACATTAATACCGAATTTGTACAAAAAACACTAATAGTTTCCATCACCTCGCTTTACGTCTCACGCCATGTTGTGGGCGGAGCTAGCAAACTGTAGACATGAAAATTTTTGCTGTCCAATTCTACGAGTTGCCTAACTTGCTAGCGTGGAATCTGCGAGAATCTACGAGAATCTCGTAAAAATA
>Ga0209149_1002404_pt1 | contig 10481 bp, 7 predicted proteins | sample WorMetTyACAVOLI2_FD_187423 | JGI IMG/M metagenome (GOLD analysis project Ga0209149, IMG submission 187423) | Marine gutless worms symbiont microbial communities from Max Planck institute for Marine Microbiology, Germany - Olavius algarvensis... ...
GACGTTGGCCTATCTGTTGGTGCTGCCTGGATCGCGGGCCAGGATCGTTCGATGTGGAGGACGCTACGACCCTCAGCTGGTCAAGCGCAGCAGTGAGTGAGTGAGTGAGTGTTTTAGCTGATCACAGAAAGTTGCTTTGTGTTTCATAGCACTGTTGTTCTTACTGTGTATTGGTATTGCGGCGGGCGTCCAAACTGTGAACTGTGACCACGCTTGGTCACAGTTCAGTGGAGTGAGTTATGGCACGTTAACTCACTCCAGTCACTGTGTTGAGAGATAGGAGACAAAAGTAGGTCATGAAATAAGCTTAGTTTTTACTATATTTCAGCCTTCATCTTGTCACTGTCAACTTGTGAAGACGTCAAGACTTAGAGATTAACCCTTTAATGGTCACAATAAAACCGCAGAGCAAGGACCGTTATACCTCAATATGGCGATTGGTACACTGGCCGTTGATGGGTGGCTGTTACATTTGGTACAGCGAGGAGGGGCCTGGGTGGGCTGCGGCCCCGCCCAGTACTCCCTCGCTGTACCAAATGTAACAGCTTACCCATCAACGGCCAGTGTACCAACTTCATATTATTCGATAAAGGGTTAATTACCTCGCTGCGGCGATGTATTGTTTTGGTCGTCTATGTATATAGCAATGTTGAAACTCTGCAACTTTGTTTGTAATCACGTTTGCTTACTTTCAACGTTACGAACAAAGGGTTAAATCCCTTAAGTCGTGAAACTTTTAGCATAAACGGTCAGTAGCTCTGGCATTATGACGTTAGCTTCGCCACTCGCCAGGTGGCAGCACCCTGCAATGGGGCGCGGAGCGAAGTTTAACATGCCCGGCACCACTGGTTTTATTTGTGTTAACGATGCTCGACTCGTTCTTCGGATAAAAAATAGGCTAAAATGTTCGCAGATGCGTCAGCGTAACGTGAATGTTCTCGTGGCTTTTAGAACTGAGTACATACAAATGGCGGGACTAATTGCTAGATGGCCATGTAATCAGACGTTGCCCGAAGCGTCGAGTTATTTGCCATTATGCTGTGGCGTCAGTAGCACTGGAGGCTGGTACAGCAGCGGCAGCAGCAGCAGCAGAGCATTACCGGTTCGCCAAGTTGATGCATTTACTGACGTCATCGGTTTTGCATCTGCGTCATTGACTGCAATGTTATTTTAGCCGGTAAAAGCTGCAGCCAAATGCAGCGTAGGCCTACTGCTTCATCCATTCCTGTTGGTTGCCATAGTTGTTATGTTGTCTTTATAAGCATTTTTGTTTCGGGGTAATAAAAAGCGACTATTTAAACTAATACATTATACATGGTACTTAAAAGTACTGATATGCAGACTTAAAGGCGTGTATAACTACGACAGTTAAACAGTATATTTAAATTTTTACTTAAATGCAATTAAAGTAAAAAATATTTTTTTATTTTTACTTTGCTGAGAATTCGGAAATTTAACAAGTGTAATTCATACGCAAGCAATTAAAACAAACACAATCGGCTAAGTTCACGTCGTCAGTGACTGCATCCAGTGATTTTGCTGAGCACGTACGATTGTAAAAACATAAATAAAACATAAATAAAATACATAAATAAATAATAAATAAATAAATGTAAAACAGGCCTACTGTAAATACGAACAAAACAAAAACTTGTAACTTGTAAGTTTATCAAAACTAACTGTTTAACACTAGAAGGGAGGAGCTACATCAATTTCTTTCATAATTTTTTATAGAGAATATCGCTGCAGCTCTACTGTTAAACAGCATGCACATATATCAGACGAAGAACATCGAAATGCTACGTAACGTAATACGTCAAAACGAGCATTTACAGAATTAATGAGCTGCTAATAATAGGTGGTGAATAAAGATTCTCAGTGATATGCTAAAATAATGTAGAAACTTCTTACTTTACACAACTGAAAATATGTTACCTAATGACGTGATCAAGATGTCCGACGGACATCGAAACGTTGTCATTAGGTAACACATTTTCAGTTGTGTAAAGTAAGAAGTTTCTACGTTATTGATTGTACCAACTGAATGAATCTCTTCAACACGATATACTAAATGTTTTAGTAATCGTTCAAAGGCAGCGCTAGGCTACAACAGTTCGTTCACTACAATCTGCAAACAAACATTTCGCGTAGAACAGACACGATAGTAATTTGCAAGTGGAATAAATCCGATATCACGTGTTTGTTTCATTCGGCGGCTAAGTTCACGTCGTCAGTGACTGCATCCAGTGATTCTGCTGAGCACGTACGACGGTAAAAACATAACGGAAGTCATTAGTGGGCAGTGCGCCCGTGCGTCGGCCGTTCGCGATCGATCGTTCGTCGTCCAGCCAGACTGCCTTTGTCGGCGTGCTGCTGCTGCTGTCGCTGATGCAGTCAGTCCGACATCAGCTGCGCAGCCGGCCGGCCTGAGCATCACCAGTAGACGACAGCGCCGAGCCTGGCCTCAGCATCCTTGCCGCACAGCAGCAGAAGCAGCAGCCGCATCACTAGCCGCAGCTCCATTGTGAACGTACAGACTGATGACGAAGGTCACCTACACGTCCGGACAACTGGCGAACATTTCTGACGAGGCGTGATGCGTGGACGGTGACGAACGCCAGCCCGGCAACAGGACGACGAAACGCTCAGCGACGTCGGTAGCCATGGTAAAAGCTAGTCTGATTCTTTGCTGGAACATGATACTTCTCGTAGGCGCAGCTTATGTTAATGATGCACTGAATAGCGATACATACGCATTGCAGTTGTCACGAGCATCGATCGAAGATGACGGGACGTATAGACGCTTCGCCGACCGACTACTGTGTTCGGTGCCGTGAACGGAATGTCGTCGAGGTTTAGACAACATGCTAACTGTTTAGTTCATTTAACTGGCTTCACGTGATTCTGAGGAGTATATTTACCAACAAAATGATTTTCTGTGAAGGACCACAGCGTTGAAAACGCGCGTCTGTTAGTCCATGTAGTCCGTAGATGTTAAAAACACTAAAGCGAACAATGACGTGTTGACGATTGGTGAATGCTTTGTGCTAAGCATCATGTTCAACACTGTAGATTTTGGACTAACAGCAGATTTGAATGAAAAAATTGCGAAAATGAGTATTTTTTGTCATTTTATTACTGTACATTATTCGTGATGCAAGTACAAGCCTACTATCGATCTGACTATGTTCACCATCATCGTCATCATCATCATCATCATCTATTGGTTTATTAAGAGTTGTTAGACCTAATATGTTTAACATTTATTTGATTTTTAAAATAATAGTTTATTATATTATGGACTTCTTGTCAGCGTGGAGAAAACAAAGCACAAAATATTGGCCCGCTGCAGACACAGCAACAAAGAATACAACACAACTACTTGAAACTTGAAGAGTGTCCAGAGTTCTGCTACAAACACACTGTGTTTTACTATTGTTTCATATTGTAAATGCATCTGAGCAAACATTCGATAACGATGATGATGATGATGATGATGAAATGTACTGACACTGGTTGCTGCGAAGAACTAATAAAACACACATTATTAAAGCAAATTTGGCCTTCGAGTAGACATGGTACGGCTCATGTTTTCAAAATTCAACTCAGTTGAGACATTGTCGACTTACTTTTCAGCTAAGTTGGAAAAAAATAATTTTCAACTTACTTATTTTTTCGACTCACTTATGTGTGTAACAGTTGTCACTACAAGTATATCACCTGTACAGGTAAATTCTGCGAGCATCTGGACCAGCGGTTTAGGCAATCTACCGAGTTGTTACCACCGAAGAAACTTTGAATAACCGCGTAATGCATTGCTTTATGAATAATTTTCCACTTGCCAAAATCTGTAGTCACTCCACTTGGGGAAAAAAGAACTGCGAGCGACTCACTTTAATTTTTACGCGGCGACGAGCGAGATTTATTTTTCCGGCGGCGAGTCGACTTAAATTCGGCGACTGTCATGTCTACCTTTGAGAAGCTGAACTGTAGGCTTGTTTGGCGACAGTCAAGATTCGATCGTGAATGAATCATAATGTAACACGAAAGGGCAAATTAATGATAAACGAAACTACAAGGGAAACCATGGACCAAGATGTTGGAATGCAGTCAATAAAATAAGGCAACATTTGTTTGGTCATGTGCATGGAATACTCGCGAAGGTAAAATACAAGAGGTCGACCTCGTATCATCTGGAGAGAACAGCCGGAGATATTATTAAACGTATGGGAAGAAGTCTGTATGAAGTCACCGGACACAGAGGGATAGAAAATGAACTGCCCGATGTGCAAGTCACAGTAAGAACAAAGGTGAGGTATTATTTATTATACAGCAGAAGCTCGCCACACTTTGCCAGTGTTCGGCAATGTAGCTCAGAATGCACTTACGGTTTACTGTTCAAATACTCTAATTCATCGATATAGTTAGTATAGTATGATATTTTATTTCGTAACCCGATTCCTGGTACAAAATAAAACACAATAGCGTTGGGCGTAAAATCCTCGTAAAGTTCTTCTGCGGTAACTATTTTCTGATCGGACGAATCTCCGGCAGAACGCCACGACAGACGTGTCTGTCCAACAAGAAGACAACTTGGCCGACGAAGTGTCACGCTACAGCCTAGTGGTCTGGAACACACTTCCCATCCGCCGTCGTTCATCATCCATCAGTCGAGGACAGTTCAGAACTGGCTCGAAAACTAGGGACATCTCTGAGAACTGTTGCTGAAGAGTGTATTGATTTACTTACTTACTTACTTCACGCTATACCGGCGAAGATTGCAGTGCTCGAACCATCGAGTGAGCACGACATTAAGGACACGCTGTTGTCGGCCTTGAGCGATCAAATGCGTTTGCCTTTTCTCAGTAGATACAGTTTCAACGAAATATAAGTGGACCATTTTCGGATGACCGGAATAGCCATAATCACTAAGAATTATACTGACGAAGAAGAAGAATTGCTGAAGGGTTCTTTGCGTGGGAACTCAACCCTTTTTCAATTTTTGGCACTCTTAGTGACGTGGCAATTCGCTTTATCAAACCGGTACATATATAAATCAGTAAACCAGCACATCAGCAGTTCTAGACATACAGCCTAGTGTGTCGTTCTTCTCTAGAAGTGGGCGTGGCCACCGCCAGTGCTCATTTCACTTAACATCAAAAGGATGGCCAGGCTGTGTCTTTCTAAATAGCTATTAAATACCGGTAACCATGACTTTGACGTGGAGATGTAATGCTTCCATTAATTCGAGAACGCTAATTAGAATTTTTGAGTTTTTAACCCCCAAGAAACATAAATTTGTCCTTCCGTGATATGCGCATACATTTGTCAACTATTATTACATTTGGGTGAATTAATTGTAAAATTAAAGTTTAAAGTTTAAATGCAATTTTAATTTTAATTGAATAAAATAATTATAATTCCAACACTGTTTTGCTGTAACTTGATGTTTCAACACTACCGGTATACTACGCTATTGATGCTTGTGGATTTCTGTACACTGTGGCTATTCTTGTACAAGGTACCAACGGACAGTAATGATGGTTAACCCTTTACGGGCACATTGAAACAGCAGATCAGCGGACCAATATACAGCAATACGGTGATTGGTAGGGCCTACACTGGCCGTTGATGGGTGGGCTGTTACATGGCTGTTACAAATTACAGAGTCAAGGACGCGAAGTTGCCGAAATCGTTTTTGGTCGTAACTCAGCCGCAAATATCCGATTTACTAATAAATTATTATGTGTTTTTTGTAATCGTAGAATATAATCTATGATTCAACGAGCGTCACGCCAGTTGTTATACACTATACACTATCATTATTGTCGTATAGTTAATGTTATTCGACCTACTGTCTATTTCTTTTTGCAATGCTAGTGAATTGTTCTGGTTTTCACTTTTTGTGGGATGTGAGACGTAATATAACGAAACTCTGAAGCCTACGAATTTACGTAATTTTTAAAACTAAACATTAGTAAAATTTGCATGATTTATTTATTTATTTATTTACTACAACTTTTTTAAAGTCAGGCGGTGCCAAAAATCATACAAAGCAGTCGGTGATTTTTACGACGTGAATAATCAAGGTAGTCTCAGTTTTATGCCACCCTGTACGTTATCTTATGGTTTAATGTGTTGCACCATCGGCAGATACGATACGCTGTGTCACCTTAATCTGTTCTTTTATGATGATGATGATGATGATGTGTCTTCAGTTTACAAACATATCTTACCTGACTGAATCAGACATGCACTTCAGATAATTTTAACCTCTAACTGTAATTTTGTATAGATTTATTATGCTCCCGACCGTAGAGAAGGGGCAATAAGCGTTGCTTTTGTCCGTCCGTCTGTCCATCTGTCCATCCGTCGCGTACGTAGCGAATAATTCGAGGACCAAAAGGCTTAGCGTGTCCAAATTTAGAAGGAAGGTTGCTCACCTTAGATGCGACTCGCACACCAGTTTCAAGGTCAAATGGTCAAAGGTCAGGGTTAGAGGCCGGCGGGGGCATACGGTATCGGCCGAACCCGGCGGTCACTCTGCTTGTTATTGTTACTGCGATGTTAAGTATTAGATATGTCTTTGTATGACAAGTTTTAGTTCCATTGGTCTGTTATTTTGTCCGTATTTGTGACGATGTTATTGTCTACGACTGCTGTCAGAGTCAGAATGTAACGTTTAGGTTGCAGTTGCCGTGGACAGAAGTAGTTCTATTCGCAGCAGGAAAAAACAGCGCCACAAGGGCAGTAATCAAAACGAGACAAGAAAGCCATTTGCTCTGCGCGTTCACCGCGGTCGCTTTGATGTGTCGCGTCGTCGTCGATTAAGGCACGCGGTGAATGCCAAGAGCGGAGCGTTCAGCGACTAACGTGACTCTCGCGCTGACGTCATCGCCGACACGTGATCTAGCACCTGCTGCAGCCGCCACAGCCAATTATCTTCAAAAGCAAATTCAATTACAGTAATAATTTATACTACGAACAGTATCGTGATGTAGCTATAGTATTATTTACCATTTTCCTACAATTTGTGGTGAATAAATGATGATACGCAGCTGTACGTTGAAACGGTTGGCGGGGGCTCTCTGGACCGGCTCTCGCACTGCATTAGCTGTATCCAGCACTGGTTCCTGCCCAACCACCTGCTACTGAACGGAAGCAAGTCTGAGGCCACCGTCATTGGGACTACTCAACGTCACGCTCGGTCGCTGCAGCCATCACAGATGAGTGTCGCAGGGAGCTGTGTCGAAGTCAGCGCGAGTTTCGATAAGCACGTCTCAAGCGTTGTATGCGCATGCAACTTTCCTACGGCACTTCCGGTCACTTGTCTCCGATGAGGTCGCACACCAGATCGCCTGCAGCATCGTGAGATCCAAACTTGACTACTGTAACTCGCTGTTACTCAACTGTTCCAACAGAAACCTTGACAATTAGCTGCAGCTTGTCAAGGTTTCTGGCTTCTGGCCCGTGTCGTTTGCAACTCTAGTCGCTTAACACCAACTGAACCACTGTTACGGAGTCTGCACTGGTTGTCTGTGCGTCAACGGATTGACTATAAACTGGCTAATATCTCTGTTATCTGGCGATCCCTTTTCATCAACCGGTCTACCTTGCTCATCTGATCCGCCCATACAGTCAGTCGCGTTCGTTACGATCATCAGCACAAACTTTTTTCCGTTCTCCCGCACAACATCGACATTGCTGCTCGTCGTTTCCCTGTCGCGGTACCAAGACTCTGGAACTCTCTACCGCTGAGCTGTCGGACTGCTGCATCCGTAAACATTTTTAAGAACCGACTTAAGACGTTCCTTTTCAGTCTGTGATAGCGACATTGTAGCACGCGCCTCTGTACTATGGCGCGTTGAAATTGATTGATTGATTGAAATATTTAAAAAATAATAAACGGTATCTTAACAGTATTTTAAACTAAAATGTTTTCTAACATCTAGGAAACAAATTTAAACAGACAATCTTATCATGAGATATTAATTTAACTAGATTTGGTGAGGTCAAGCAAGTTCCGCTAAAACTAAAGTCTTATTTAGCGAATGTTTGGTCTTAAGTCGAACTCACTCGGTCGTCTGGTGAGAATTCCCAATGTTAAACTGATAGCGTTTGGTCTTAAGCCATAGGGATTAAGTTTAGTCTTAGACAAAACTGAGGTCAAGTTTGTCTTAAAGAGTTATTACTATTGTTGTTATTATTATTATTATTAAATTTATTTTTTTCTTGGTTAATTTTTTTTACTTTTGATGCTTATAACGGTATGAAACATCTGTAGGCATGTTTAGCCTGTGTCCCTCTGACGAATGCAATGTTAATAGTTTTAGCGATACTCACGTTTCGCTAAACTTTAATCAAAGACTCAAGTCTTAGCCAACAGTCTTAACTCAGCGAATGCTTAGTCTAGACTTACGCGTTCAGTTTAGACTTTCGTCTTAGACTTTTGGCTTAGACTTCAGTCTTAGCGGAAACTTGACCTCACCCATTGTAGACAAGAGGTCAAAGTAATTTGACAAAAAGCGCCTCACGGGGGCTCATTTCCCGGTTAGGGGTCACCCCAGGGGGTCGAAAGTTGTACCATTGAATTCCTGGGGTAGGGTTTCCTATTAGTGTTCCATAGTAACTATAGGCCTAGGATGCACCGTTTGGCCACAGTGCACGCGCGTGACAACCAACCAACGACCAACGACCAACGGCCAACGACGTCACGACACAGCCTATCTCAATAAGCGCCTCTTTTACTAAAGTAAAGCGAGGCGCTTAAAAATGAAGCCATCGAAGATGGAATATCACTAGCCGCGACGGAATAGCTCTAAACCTTACCGAGTGACCTTGAACCGTCCGAAAAACGACCTTGACCTTGACCGGTGATCTTGACGTGCGAACTCGTCTGAGATTTTTCTCCAATCCTAACTGCCAATCAGAAAGCAGGTACCTACGATGGTTTTCAAGTAATCATGCGGACAGACACACAGACACACACTCACTGCATTACCAAGTGCATCATATATGCAAGTGTTCGTGATAATTGTATGACAATTTAGTCAAATGTGAGAAGTAAGAGATGCTTCTGACAGACACACTCAGCTGAAAACAATCTTATCTCGCTCCTAGTCCTACGTCACAGTGACGAGATATCATTAGCAACTAAATTTCTATTCAGTTTACCCTGCATTCTGTATATTATCTTATTCTCGATATTTGATATTCGACTAATTGTCATTAATTGTTTTATCATTACCAGTGCCATAAGTTGCCGGTGTATTTTATTGCTGTAAATGTTCTATTAAAACTAGAAGGGCACTCGGTGGAGCGCATGTACCTCCGACAAAGTTGTTCCAACGGCTCGCGGTGACCTGTACGTATAAAGGGTACGTGGGATTTTCCCGACGTAATAAAATTCCGCGTTGCAGCGCATACGATATTGGAGACAGCAATCCGGTTCCGGCATCCGGACTATAATCCGAATCGGGCTCAAAAGTTAACCAGTTCGTCCATGTCCCGACATCTGTCCACACGCAACATTTCATCCAAATCCATGCAGGTGTTTTTGAATAATCTTGCTCACAGACAGACAGACAAACGAACGCGGGCACAAACACATACCTCCTCCTTTGTTGGAGGTTAATAGTGAATGTCGGTAATTGTTTAATGTTTACATATAATCCATCGTGTAGTGACATCAATTAACCTGTACGCAGATTTCAGCATAAACTTGAATATAACATATTGAAAGTCAAGAAATTCATTGTCACTTCAGTTCAGTAGTGAATAGTCGAGGGCTTCGACTATAACTTTTCAGAGTTAAGTAAAGCAAATCAGATTTTTGTTCATATTATCAATTAGTCCAGTGGTGAAATGCTGTTTTTTAGGTGAACGTGGTTTTGCAGTCCCCACAAAGTTTTTTTGCAGTTCTTATATCTATGGAAGGTGCTGATCAAGAATCCTGATGATGCCAAGCTGACACCCTTGGGGAAATTAAGTAATATGCAAATTAGGGCGGCCATTACCGAAATTTCATTTTTGGGTCATAACTCAACTATTATACAAGATAAATGAAGTATTGTGGTGTCTACACCTAAGTTTTCATGGTCAATGATTCTGATTAGATTATTGCTGAGAGGACCCAGCAATTTGCATATGCATAATTATGCAAATTAGGTCAGCCATTACCGAAATCGTGTCTGTTTGCCCAAAAATAACGATCTTAGTGATCATGCATGCTATGGCAGCAAATCAAAAGGATGACCTGTCAGAAATTGGAGTTGAAATGTGGTCCAAGAAAATGGGAAAGAAAAAACATTACTGCAGCACCAGAACTAACAAGAACTTAGCTATTGCATCGCCAGAAGACACCGTGCTCAATGCACTCAAGCCGGTCGACCTCGATGAAGTGACTTCGCTGATCTCGTCTCTGCCGAACAAGCATTGTCGCACTGATCCGCTGCCGACCTGGCTGCTGAAGGAGTGCACTG
>Ga0209149_1002405_pt1 | contig 10481 bp, 5 predicted proteins | sample WorMetTyACAVOLI2_FD_187423 | JGI IMG/M metagenome (GOLD analysis project Ga0209149, IMG submission 187423) | Marine gutless worms symbiont microbial communities from Max Planck institute for Marine Microbiology, Germany - Olavius algarvensis... ...
GTGTGAGTGGTGTGTGGAGTGCAGACTACAGTGACAGGCGAGCAGTGGAGATGACTGACGTGTGAGTGGTGTGTGGAGTGCAGACTACAGTGACAGGCGAGCAGTGGAGATGACTGACGTGTGAGTGGTGTGTGGAGTGCAGACTACAGTGACAGGCGAGCAGTCGAGTGCATAAACAACGATCTCGTCAACACTCTGTGTAACTTAGTCAACCGATGTGCCGCCAGATCATTAAACCCGCAACAGATATTTCCACATTTTGACGCGTCAACTTTCGACGACATTGCACTCGAGTCAGAGAAAGACATTATGAATCATGTCTATGAACTGGCTGGTAGCTCTTCAATATTCATTTGTCTGTATCAACACTAATTTGGTTTGTCATCCCTTGTGTCATGGCTGACGTATTTTGCACCAGTATCTGTTTTATTGATTATATTTACCTTCACACCTCTGTATGGAGACAGAGCGCTATTCTGATCACCTGTGTGTGTATGTGTGTGTGTCTGTGTGTCCGTCCGTCTGTCCACTAGCTAACTCATGAATATGTTGATGAATGTCAACCGAAATTGGTAAGCATGGGGAGGGTGTGGCCCTCTAGAATTGATTGCCCAGTAGGTGTTGCTGTTGATCTAATTCCACGTGTGGATCCAGGACCACTGTCCTTCACATTACAATGTTTTCTAGCATCTGTTATACAGTGATTGGTGGATTTTTCTCAGTTGCAGCAGCAGGCTTGTCTTGCTGTCTACGACACAGTCAGGGTTTAAAAAACGTATTTTTTACAAAAAAAATCAACTCGGTGGGTTTTTTGGGTTTTAGTGGGTTTTTTGCGGTTTTTTTTATTTCAATGTGCAGTGTAAAAACTTGGCTGGAAAGTGAAAACTAAACTTACTGACTGACTTACTTACTTCATTTAAATATGCAGTAGGTTCTACTTTGCAAACTCACTACTCGTGGAATTATTGACTCTACTCCAAACATACCACCTTTGCTACGCTATCACTGCGTGGGTGGTAAACATCTATATCTGTAACTACTGCAAACTACAGTGATGAGTTGTATTATATACAGAATTACAGCTACTCTTGCTGCAGTAACGAGCAGCGAGTTGCACATTATAGCAGTGCAGTGTGACTGTGTGTGTGTGCACTCAGATGTGGTAGACAGATACTATCGTAGCTTCAATCACTACCGTGCTATTGAAGCCGTGATGTCCGTGCTCCGGGAAGCAAACGCGTTTGTGCAGACTCACGAGCCGTGGCTGCTGGCCAAGTCGTCGGACAGTCACAGCCGCATGCAACTGGACTGTATTCTCCACGTTGGGCTTGAGTCGGCGCGTGTTGCGGCGCTGGCTCTATGTCCCGTTACACCAGGACTTTCGCGTCGGATCATGGAAAGACTGGGCTGCGTACCGACGGAATGTAGCCGGCAACATATGACGCAGCCCGTAGTTGATGGTCGGAAACTTGGTGCAGACTGCGGCCCACTATTCAGTCGCATTAAACCATCACAGATATCAAACTCCGTCTCAGCTTAGCGTAAAACTCCGGCTTGACATTATTCCAAGTAACACTCTGTCCAGTAAAACTGACCCCCCTGTGCATTATACTATGAAATTGACCATTTTTAACTACATCATATCGGAAGAGTCTTGAGAATTCTGCCGAAGGCCAATAATAAACAAAACACTGTTGCAAATTGTGATTTTCGATCATTTTATGATTAATGACTCGGTGAGTTGTCACTATATTGTGAAGAAAATTTGTGATATTATTAAAACGACATTCAAAATTGATATCGCTTGATTGTACATGATTTGGTTGATATTATCGGCATATTTCAGACACATGTAGAATAGTATTGACATCATTAGTACTGTAGGCAACGTGATATTGCCGAGCCAGTTATTCATAGGGGGTGTGGTGAAAACGGCGACAAAATGGTCTGGTCAGAAGTTCAAAACGGCGACAATCCAAAACGGCGACGTGAAAACGGCGACAAAATGGCCTGGTGAAAACGGCGACAATCCAAAACGGCTAAAAGTCAAAGCGACGACACGAATTTATCTCGAATAATAAAACTGTATTATCAAATGTCTTGTTACTCAAAGTGCACTAAACAAATAGATTAGCCAATGTCTGGAAGTAGACCTATACTTGAGTTTGTGATAAGCTATGTAAACTCTGAAGACAGGGCTTGTTCTATGCTTGCATCGTTTTGTTTCTGTTCGCACTCACTGGGTTAACTGACTTAGCCCGCAACTTTGCAGGTTTTTTACGTGCGGTAAGTTTATTAAACGGTCTCTGTCCACGGGTTAGTGACTTCGTATATCTGCTGAGATCGTTAATCGTTCACACTGCATGTCGGTATTTACATAATTTGTCTGATTTGTGCATAGTGAGTTCTTGCAATAACTAATCATGCTAGTATTGTGTTTTATGTACATGTTTTTCATGCTCTACTATTGGGACTAGCCCTAGCATAAGCCGTTGGCTTGTAGCTTGTTCCATTTGCACTTATTAAGCCACAGCTAGCGACAGCGAGACTGCGGCTTCACGCATCGATGATTTCCATCTGTTTGTTCGTTTGTCTGTCTGTCTGTCTGTCGCCAAAATGCAAAAATGCGATTTTCTCAAAAAGTACTGTAAGCAATTTAGAGGTATAGTCTGTATTGACGACCTATAGAAAGTCGCACATGAGCTTTTCACATAATCTATTATTGGACCCCTAAAATCCAACATGGCGGAGATCCGCCATCTTGGATCGTGACGCCAAAATACAAAAACACAATTTTCTGGAAACTGAGCAATTTAGTAAGTTGTAATTGGGTTTTTCGAAGCATCCATTATTGGATCCCTAAAATCAAGATGGCTGAGATCCGCCATCTTGAAAATCGACATGACGTCATTTTTTTCTGCCGAGGGTGGTCCGATTTGGATAAAACTTCGGAGATTGGTGCAGAATGACCTATCGACTGCGGTGATGTGGTCGAAATTGAAACCGGATGCAGAATTCCAATATGGCAGACACTTGGGCGAATTCAATGACATGTCATCCCAGAGCCACGTATCATATTGCAGGGTGCTGCCACTTGGTGAATTCACTGTCATGATTCCAGAGCCACATGCCACATTGCAGGGTGCAGTCACTGGCGAAATCAATGTCACGATCGTGCCACATTGCAGGTTGTAAGAATTCCATCTGCCATATTGAAAATCGTTCTTTGCCATATTTTATTTTTTGGTTTTTCATGCAGTTTAGGCTTTGACGAGCGGCGGCTTTCGTATCGTCTCCGATATCCGATACACTTGTTTACAGTGTCTTCTTATTTTGTGCAATAGACCCCGAATTCCGCCGCCAGCCGGCACGCTGCCGCGCCGCCGCCGCCGGCAAAAAGTCGGCGCGCCGCCACGCCAGCCGAAATTTACTGAAGCCGCCGCCGCCGCAGTTTTTACGGCGCAAGTGATTCGAATTAATGACACATGCAGCAGCTTCATTATAAAGCTATCAAATAGCTTGTTTGGTCGTTAAAAAATGTTGTAACGTAGTTAAGCCACCTGCCCGCCTGCATGTTAAAAGTGTAGTCATTATGCTGACCCGCAATAAAATCTTAGGATATATGTCTCTCGCCAGCTACATCACTGAAACCAATCACTAAACGAACAAGAGGTCAAAGTAATTTGACAAAAAGCGCCTCACGGGGGGCCCATTCCCCGGTTAGGGGTCACCCCATGGGGTCGAAAGTTGTACCTTTGAATTCCTGGGGTAGGGTTTCCTATTAGTGTTCCATAGTAACTATAGGCCTAGGATGCACCGTTTGGCCACAGTGCACGCGCGTGACAACCAACCAACGACGTCACGACACAGCCTATCTCAATAAGCGCCTCTTTTACTAACGTAAAGTGAGGCGCTTAATAAGCTGTAAACTACTGTTAATGCAACCCCAAACACCTCGTTTAGATTATGACTAAACGGTAGGAAGTGAGTGACGGTGGTCCAGGGATGATGTATAGGCCTACGCGTTATGCAATTATTCTACGGCGAGCTTCTTGGCAGGAGGTCAGAAGAAATCGATGGCAATGTAGTCATTGGAGTCAGTATCATTACTGTCAAACGCCTTTGACCACACATAGTGATAGCAGTAGTGATATGAATAAATACAAAATATAGGCCTATTATACAACAATAATACTGAAATAAGCTTAGCTATAGGTTTAGAACTTAACTAAGATGCATGCAAGTATCATGCAGTACTAGAACGCATCGGTTTTAGTTATGCAAGTGGGTTAGTGTTGGTCTAATGGTAGTTAAAATATAAGAAAAACAGCAAATAGTAATGTAAACAACGCAGTTTATAGACACGTTAACGGCAAAATCGCACAACTAAAACAGCAAATATCAGAACTGGGATTTTTAGTTGTGTTGCACGTTGACATTGACAATGTGTACTACAACTAAAAATCCCAGTTCTGATATTTGCTGTTTTAGTTGTGCGATTTTGCCGTTAACGTGTCTATAAACTGCGTTTTTGACATTAATTATTATTATTATCACACACTCGCACGGTAGTGCGAGAGTGTTGTAAGGGCGACGAGGCGACTCAATGGAGAAACCCAAAATGTGACCCCCCGCACCACGCTCAAAGCCCATAAGCGGCAGTCATAAAAGTTGCCAGAGGTGATTACGTCGTGGACCCCTACACCTGTGCAAAAGTTCGTCACGATCCGCCCAGGGGTTTCGTTTCCGCGCATGCGTGACTTTGCGCACCAAAAGTGTTTAGTTTACTCGGCTAGTTTTTTTCCCGTTTTTTGAGGGGTTCTTGCAACTCGCTAGCCAAGGCACCTAGATCGATTTTGACGCAAAATATGCCAAAACACGCGGTTCCGCACAAGGATGTGCCTTTTCGGGGTTGCGATCATAAAATCTAATATTTAAACCCCCATTTCCCCAAATTAGCGCCATTTTGGGAACCAAAGTAGCCTACAGTGACGACGCTAGCTGTAGATACCACGTGTTCCATACTTAGGCTCACTAATAATGTGATGTGCCTCCGTTCACGAGGTCGCGCCGAATTCCGCCGCCGCCGGAAAAGTCTCCCGCCGCGCCAGCCGGACTTGGTTCGCGCCAGCCGGAAAAGTGGCGGCGGCGCGGCTGAGGGGTCTAGCAATAAAACTCATAAATGATGATGAAGGTGTCCTGGGGCCCGATTTTCGAAAAATCTTAGGAAGATCTTAAGATTTTTCGAAAATCGGGCCCCTGGTGTCGCCCAGTCGTATCAATTTTTGTCAAATACATCGCTGTACAGAAATGAACGCTGCCGATGTCAGACACGTCTGTTCATGTCGTTTTAAACGTAGGCCTAAATGAAATAAAATGCGTTTGTCGCTGTTTTGGTTTACTTCTTGTCGCCATTTTGGTTTGTCGCCGTTTTAGTTTGTCGCCGTTTTGACAATACACCATTCATGAACTTGTAAGTTGTTACGCTTCTCTGGGAGACAAAATATGGAAAATACATATCGTAGAAAACTAATAGTAGACTTATAGAATTTATGAGTAAGTAAGTACGGTAGTCTTTATTTAACATACATGTATAACACACGCATATGCAATAGTGAGAACTGACACAATAGACATTCGATAGTCATTACGTACAAAAAGTCACACTAAATCAAGTAAGTAAACGTTTTAGATTGCCAGTGTAGAGAGTGTAGAGTTGATGCAGTAACTCGATTCGTTTCGACGACGGTTACAATTCGTGGCACTTTTCAGCTAATGCTGTTACCCCTTTAACGGGCGCATTAAAATTGCAGAGTAACGGACCATTATACAGCAATATGGTAATTGGTACAGTGGCCGTTGATCGGTGGGCTGTTACATTTGGTACAGCGACAAGGGGCCTGGGCAGGCTGCGTACACGCGGGCCCGCGCAGTCACCTCCTCGCTGTACCAAATGTAACAGCCCACCATAACGGCCAGTGTACCAACTTCATATTATTCGATGTGGCGCTATAATTACCTTTGAACTCTAAAGGTTTAGAATTAACCAAATGTCAGTTAAGCAAAATACCAGGACAGTATATTTGAGTGACAGCTTGGCTGTTAGTGTCGATTAGTTACCTGATTATCACTCTGCTGTCTATAGCATGGACCCTCTCTGCAAGCGTTGTTGGCCTGTGGGTTGGAGTGAGGGTGTGACAGGCGACACGACACCGACACCTCACACCTTGATTGATAGTGCACGAATACGTTCCATCGACTGTCGCAATTAACCGTCATTCGCTGCCAGTTGTTGAAGTGAACATGTCACATGCCCGTTCATGCTGAACTCATCTCATCATCACCTTGATTCGGGTTGAAAAGCCTCATATTTGATGGCTGATTGTCGTGTTTGGTGTTTCAGTTGCAAGTTTCTGCTGTTCCGTTTTAATAAAGCAAAATATAGGCCTACGCGAATCGACTTAACTCGTACTTGTAGGCCTATTGGTGCTTTTGCAGCATTACCATCCATACACTGTGATACACTGAAAGCATCGTAACGATTTTTTTTCATTTCCGACACTTGACGCTTTAGGAATTTCATTTTAGATTTATCCTAGATTCTCGAAAGTGTTAAAAAAATTATCTCGAAACTAAAAACCAATGAAACAGTATACGGCTGAGCTGGCCTTATTCTTCTAGTTTTGCCGATAGACCTACAGATACACTGATACACCACTTTATTTTACAGCCAACGGAAAAGCTGGCAGTGAATGATACTGTAGGCGTCATTCGTGAGGAACAGCGAGCCGAGTTGTCACAGTCAGCAGGAGCGAGTTTTAAAACATTTACGTTAAGACGCATCGGTGTTAGGCGGCTGACGGTTGCAAACCTACCCAGGAACATTGTTACTAACTGCATGGCACTACGATTTGAATTTAATGCAGGCCTCTCGGGCAGCGCGTAGTTGTACTGGTGTAGCGGGGCACGAGACGGGCACGCGACCCAGTCACTCAGGCAGCAAACCAGCTATCTGGTTGATCGACGCAGCAGTCTTTTGTACCGCTGATCGACAGGTGTTTTACCCGACGCCGAGCCGTTGTGCACGGCCCAGTTAGCGGCAGGTGTTTGATCCACCGCACACGACGTCGCATACGTGCGGTGAAATTTTGAATCCGTGGAGGCTTCAGGGCTGGACGTCCGTCCCGTCGATTACCTTGCTCGCACCTGCCACTGCTATGGGACTGCTGCTGCCACGATTCCAGGTCACGTGGTGTTATGGTAAAGGCAGGTATGCCGCATATGTATCGGTACCCATAGGTTCATTTGTCGTTGCACCTCTCAATGAAGTCAGACGAGAAAACACTACTTGCGCCCTCTTATTATACACTGTGTCTCAAAAAAACTGCACCCTTCTTATTTTTCCAACAACTTAGTCGAACATCAATTTATTCAGGTGTTACTGTGCCAAAAATAATTCGTCTGACGTTCGACTAAGTTATTGCAAAAACAAAAAAGGGTGCAGCTTTTTGAGACACAGTGTATTTCAACCAGTAGGCCTACATCAATAAAATTTATTTCAGGCATAACATTTTAGAAAATACATTAATTAATTTTTTTAAACATGCTACAAATATTGTGGTCAAACCGTCAAAATGTTTATATACAGTGAGCGAGATCGAGTAAACAGACAGGTTAGTGGCAGAACTTAACTGCAGTAGAAAGTTTAAGATACAAACACTGGACGCTACAGTGTGTCCCGAAAAAAGGGGCCCCCTAAATATGTCTATATTTCTTCAAAAATACAGAACTTTATTTAATTATCATTTAACAGCATAAATAAGCATTTAATTTCGATAAAAACCACGAATTTTCGAGATAATCCGACTTACCGTCATTGAAATATTAGCAATTATTATAAATTGGTACTCGAAAATTGCAGTGTCCAATATTGTTTACTTACTGACGTCAATATTGCTCACTCTGACGTCAACATTGACGCACTTTTCACTTTATCAAAACAGCATGGTTATCAACAGTGTACTCGACTGCGAGAATGTGTGAACGCTGACGGTGAACATTTTGAACACCATTTGTAACCGTGATTGCTTTGCAGACTGTTCATTGGATTTAACACTGATAGTTTCGTTTTGGAAAATTGCATTTTTGGTGTGTCGCTGAAAGCAAATAATAATATCACGATCCTGAAGCTGAACTCACTTGCAGTATAGCACACAATGTTCAAATGATGTCAGTGTGCTCTCTGTAATTTTCAATGATTTCTGTTCAGTATTATAAGTGCTACTGTACTTTACTTAGGGCGCCGCTTTTTTCGGGACACAGTGTATACAAAACGATGTAAAGCTTAGGAAATGTAATTTCAAGAAGCACTATAAAACAATTTCGTCGAATATATAATAACATTATCTCGTGAAACGTACATATAGGCTAGAAAAATTCTTCTGAACAGCCTTTTAACGTTTACTGAATCTACTCTAATTGATGTAGTCTATTAATCATGTATTAATATTATAAATTTCACGTAGGCTAGTATATCCACGTTATCGAGCTATAAACTAGTGAAAACATGACTTCAATACAAAAATTAACTTGCAGAATGAAGCGACTGTTCGTCAAAACAATAAAACATGGAAAACAGTGCACAACACTTATTTATTATTTACAGCAAAGACGATATAAATATTCAAACTTTTCAGCCAAAATAAAATTCGAACAACAAACAATGTGAATAAGCGTATGTGTATGTTTGTGTTAACCACTTAAAAGTGACAGTAAAAATTTGTCAACTCAAGACATCTCACGTTTGAGTTTTCTTTTCAATGACGTTCGTCAGTAACCGTATAGTCTTACTCCAAGGACGGATAAAACTACCGTTACTTCTCCCGTCCCAATTCGTCTGTCGTCGGAAGCCGGGATTTGCGCGTGTGCACGTGCTTTCTGAAGCGTGACGGCGCGCCGCGCGGCAGCTGCTGTGGTACTTCGCAGCGTCGACTGTGCGCTGCAGTTCAAATTGCTGATAATTCGCCGTCTACGCCGTGGGAATCAACGACTTGCTGTAATTATCAACTGCTTAAACACAGCTTGGTGTTTGGATATATATGTTTACGTTGCGTGGAACGTGTAAGTTGTTTCATGTTTGGCCGATTTTCAACATATAATTTTAAGCTTATTAACTAACTGCATGTATGACAGTTATTTTTCATTTCAATTCAAGCCCCAATAACTTCAGCTTTAAGCGATGGTCACAGCTACTATTGGACTGTGCCACGACTTTTGCAATTTGTCGTGGCGCAGTCGAACCGCATTCAAGTTGCGCTATGCTGTCACATCGTATATATGATCAGAAAGTCGCAGTCGAATCGTTTTGTAACCACCACTTGAAGCTATGTTTCATCAAGCTAACTGACCCACTTAGGAGATTTCTAAACGATGAGCGTATGAGCCGATGAACAGATGATCAATATGACATTAAATGTACCCCACTTAGACAATAGTACGTGTTGTTTCTTTGAAGACGATCCAGTTGATAATGATCAAACTGTACGACAACTATGTTGTTCTGCTATGCTGTACATCTCTGTTTCGGAATGCACTTGGACACTTAGCGCATTAGAGGCGTTGCGTAATGCGCTATATAAATTTAAGACTTCCTTACTTACTTACTTACTTACTCTGCTCATCGGATTATGCGACACCCCCTCTCCGTTACGTATTGCTTCATTTCGGTGACCTACTTGAGATTTCTAAATTAACGATGAGCGTATGAGCCGATGAACAGAGGATCAATAATACTATAGTATAGGCCCACGTATTGCGTACTTTTAGGGTAAGGGAGTAGTTAGGGTTAGAGTTAGTAGGGTCAGTAGGGTTAGGGTTAGTGTTAGGGTTACGGTTAGGTCAGTGATCATTGCTCATCGAACAGCGACGGGTGGGGGTAAAATGCGGATGTGTGGATCTGCGGATGTGCGGATTTTCCAACGTGTAAAATGCGAATGTAGATGCGGGTAAAGATCCGCATTTTACCCACACAAGTGACAGTCATACATGGTCTGTCGAACCGCGCCGTTTTCAATGACCTTGAATGACCCCATCCCCAGATTTCAAGGTCAGGCCATTCTTTGACACTGAATATCTCTGATATGGCTAAAGATGCGGCCATAGTTACTTTGGGAGGCGAATAGGAAACCATACCCAAACTTTCAAATGGTACCACTTTCAAATTTTCAATGACCTTGAGTGACCTCTAACCCACATGTCAAGGTCACGATAATGTTCAACGTTAAATAACTCGACTATTAGTAAGTCGTGTATGATCTATCTAATGGTTCCGTTATCAGTGACCTCGAGTGACCCTTAGCCTAGATTTCAAGGTCACGATGTAATCCCTAGATGCCCTCAACGTATTGTGTGCGCAGCTGACACGCGATCTGTTTGCGATTAGTCAGATTTTCTTTCACTGCACACGATACAGATGCTTTGAA
>Ga0209149_1002406_pt1 | contig 10479 bp, 3 predicted proteins | sample WorMetTyACAVOLI2_FD_187423 | JGI IMG/M metagenome (GOLD analysis project Ga0209149, IMG submission 187423) | Marine gutless worms symbiont microbial communities from Max Planck institute for Marine Microbiology, Germany - Olavius algarvensis... ...
ACATCGCTATTAAGCCATATCCTACTGTTTGGAATATGTAAGTAAGTAAGAGCGATTAATCGATTAATCGGATCGTTTGCTCACGATTAATCGATTAGAAAAATCGGACGATCTTAACAACCCTAGAATCTATCGCTTTATTCCTGTTAAATAAATTTCCCCACGCAAGCCATATTATCTGTGCTTACTCAGATACGAGATCCAGGTAGTATCGATCACGACAATGTTCCTCCGGCAGTAAGGGGCTCATGCCCATTGCTGGATACGTGACTGAAGAACTGAAGAACGACAGTATGCAGCCCGAGTCACTCCACTCATTTGCCGATGATACGCAGTTGTATTTGCGATAAAATAAACCTATATTCTTAGGCATGTTAAACTTAAACTTAACTTTTTTCGTAATCAATGATTGGTTTGTGAAATTTGATTAAAATTTGATGATTGATGCTAGTCCGGGATACAGTTATTATCAAAGCGTCGACATTAGCTCACATGCCGATCCCCTGGAAGTATGGGCTAACCGGAGCATCACAGTCCAACGGTTACTGTCGCCTGCCACACACCAAGTCTGCCGACACTGGTGTTAATGTTCCTCTCTCCATACATGAAAGGAGAACCAGCCAAATAGTGTACTGGGTAATTATCGAGGCTGCCTGCATGTCTGGTGCAGTTCTCACCCACCTGCCACATGCACAGTGACAGTGATGTTTGTCTTTACGTCCTGCCTGTTTATTTAGCAAGTGGTGTGAGCCGTGGTGCTGCTTGATGCTGAACTGAAGTGCAGATTAAATGCTGCTGCTGCTGGTGCCATTCACAATAGGATGCTCATTGTTTCTCACTGCTGTGGGCGCAGTGCTGTTGTTTATAATATATCTGTTATGTAGCGCGATAGTCGATGATTGCTTTACAAACGATCATCAAATTAATCAGTGTTCGTTTATCATCCCTAATCATAATGTTTGCTGAAAGTCGATAAACTACAACCATAAAGATTCTTTAGTGTATTAGTTGATGTGTGTAACTGTGCTGTCTGCTGCAGGATATCATTTGTGCCAGCTGGTATGCACCGCACAACGTCAAGTTTGTCATCGTCGTCGGTCAATCGTGTGCGACATCCTCGGTCCGATGATGTTCAGTTTGGTGTACGATCTCATTCTGATTCTGCTTCCATCTCCAGTAATAAAAGTCCAGTCAGATTTCAGATACAGATGAAGCGCACTCCCATTATACAGTATAAAAGTGATGGAACTGGTGGTAGGTCACGACATGGCACTGCAGGGCCCCAGAAGCCTGCGACACCGAAGGATATAGGTGCTCCTGCTGATTTTAAATCAGTCACAAGAACTGAAGCTTTAAAAAGTCTGTCACTGTATGCATCTGAAGATTCTGATGTTGAACAGCTTAATGAAACCGTATCACGCGATAAGCCACGCGATGGTTCTAAATCCGGTAATGGTGATAATACTGCAGCTGTTAGTGTAGCTTCAACCAAAAAAGTTGATAATCTTCCAAATCAGAGGATTGATTTGCAGCCTAAGTTTGAGGACAGCAGCCAGTCTAGTCATCGTTCTGACAACAAAGAGCGTTCTGTTGTTCGTGATACAGAACCACGAAGTGGACGCAGAGACAGAGATGATTCAGAAAGAAAGAGATCAAGTCTTCCAAAAGAAAGACATAGCAGCAAAGAGCGAGAGACAGACCGATATAAAGAGGTACAGGGTGACACGAAAAGTCGGTCGAAAGACAGCCGTTGCAGCAAAGAGCGAGAGATGGACCGATATAAAGACCGATATAAAGAGGTACAGGGTGACACAAAAAGTCGGTCAAAACAAAGACGTAGCAGCAGAGAGCAAGAGACAGGCAGATATAAAGACATCCATGGTGACAGGAAAAGTGTACAGGATGACACGAAAAGTCGAGAATATGTAAAGTCTGCCGATGACCGTCGAAGTGACAGGAAAAGCCGCGAAGATGAGAAAGCCAAAGCTGACAGATCTTCTAAGCGTCTAGATTGCAACTTGAAGAAAACTCATGAAAGTTCAAGTCATACTGTCGCAAAGATACCTCAAGCACTGTGTGATACTTCCGCTTCGCGTCAGTCTAACTCTGACAGACACAGCGACATCTCTAGCAGCATAAAGGAATCCAGGAAACCTAAAGCTGATCTATCACCGGTTGAAAGTAGCTATAAAGTTTCATCAACTGGAACAAGAAAGTCACCATCAAGAGCTGATAGTGCTACTTCTTACAAAAAATCTTTCGAGAACACATCAAGATCAACAAACAAGGTGATTGTTGATAAGGAAGGTAGCACTGTTAAGCCTAAACCAAAAGAGACCGAACCTCCTAAAAAGGTAGACACTGACCTTAAGTCAGTGAAAAATGATCACTGTCAGCATGGTGATGATGGGAAGGCTGACGTTAAAAAGGCAGTTGAAAAATTGGAGTCTGTTGATCACCAGGAAGGTACATTGTGTGTGGAGAAGATGGCAACGGTGAACGATGATGGTCGTGTTGATAATAAGAGGCACAGCATTGCACCAGGTGGGAAGGCATCTTTATCCAGTGTTGTGGTGAATGATAAGAAATCTGCAGCCATCAGAAAACACCGTAGTGTGAGTTCGAGCAGCAGTAGTGGTAGTAGCAGTGGGTCCGAGTCCAGTTCTTCAGGTAGTGACTCAAGCAGCAGTAGCAGCACTGACAGCAGCTCATCATCTGATAGTAGTTATGAGGAAGATACTGCAACCACTAAAGACAAGTCCAGTCAGCTTAAAACAAGGCAGCATAAAGATGCTAGTAAATCAAAAACTCATCTCGGACCCCAGAAACCAAATGTTCACAATATTTCTGAAGGCAAGAGTAAAATGGATGCTGATAAAAAAGGTGATGCAGTCATTAACAAAGACAGAAGCACGGCTTGTAAACCTGAGCCAGTGGCCATCCGTTCAAAAATGTTGGATGTCAAAGTACCTGATTCTGAGGCACCTGCAGAAAACTTTGCAACAGGAGTTCACCTAGGACCTCAGAAACCAAATGTTCACGATAGTTCTGAAGACAAGAGCAAATTAGATGCCGATAAAAAAGATGAGGAGATTGTTAACAACGATAGAAGCGCAGCTTGTAAACCGGAGCCAGCAGCTGTCCGTCGGAAAACATCGGATGTCAAAGTACCTATTTCTGAGGCACCTGCACAAAAAATTTCCACGGAAATTCAACTAGGACTGCAGGAACCAAATGTTCACGATATTTCTGAAGACAAGAGTAAATTGGAGCACGATAAAAAAGATGATGAGATCATTAACAAAGACAGAAGTGCAGCTTGTAAACCTGAGCCGGTAGCTGTGGGTCCAAAACTGCCAGATGTCGAAGTACCTGTTTCTGAGGCACTTGAACCCAAATGTTTAACGGAACTCTACTCGCCTTCAGTCCCAACTGATATAGATTTAGGATGGGAAGAGGAAGTGTGTACTGATGCTGCGAGATGGAGCAGCAGTGAATCTGATGTGGATGATGATGTCCCACCGCCACCGCCACCACCACCACCACCACCACCTCGTCCACCTAATGATACAGTACAGCCAAGTGCCAATGCTAATAATGTTGACTCTATTGGTAATGCTGGAAATGAACAGTCTCCTATAGTTCCAAAGTCAGTCACTGTCAGCTCCAAAGAAGATGTGATTGCTCTAAGTTCTAGTGATAAGTCAGGTAACAGTGGCTCAACCACTCGCTCTGTTTCTGATACTGGCAAACATTCAGATAGAGGGTGCAGCCAGAAAGATGGGCTAGAAAGTGCTTTACGAAAAGTTGGTGATGGTGGCAGAAAATCTGTAAATGATGACAGGAAGTCACGCGCCAGCAAACACAATGAGCAGTCTGTCTCTGGTAGTAGGAATGATACGGAGCAGAATAGAAGACGAGAGGATCATTCCAGGTCAAGTCATGCTAGCAACAAAAGCCGCAGTAGCCGGTCGCGATCAAGAAGCAGAGAAAGGAGGCACCACACGACCAAGGATGATGGTCGATTACAAGACTCTGTTGATAGACGGCACAGCTTAGTATCGGACAAAACGTCTTCAAGACAGCGTGACATACGGCACTCTCAGAGTCCCACTTTTCATCATGTTGCTAGTCCCAGCAGTTCTTTGGTCAGAAGTTCGTCACTGTGGCATGGCCATTCTCGTCGACCGGTGCAGAATTCCAGTACTCAGCAAAAATCTTCGTCCTATAGCAATAACAGGTCAACAACTATCAGGCAGCCTTCTGGCACTGGTAATGCTACAAGTAAGAATGTACTTAAATCTGATGAACCAGTTGTAATCATAGATACTGATGATGAAGATGTAGAAAGCTTAGAGAGCATTCCGCTCCCAGTTCCAGTACCGAACGTTCAGCTAGATGAAATTCCGTTACCAGTTCCTGCCACTGAGTCATCGGACACTAATTCAAGGGACAATGAGAACTCAGAAATTCATTTAGTTGAGAACAAATTGGACTCCACACCAGCAGCAGAACCTGGCGAAGAATCGATTAGTGAGAACCAGAAGAGCACAGAGGAGGAAGTTGGTGCAGGTGAAGCTGACATGGATTTAGATGACAATGACGAAAGTTGTCAGAATGAGGAGAATAACGTTGCTATTGTGCCAGCTGGAAGTCAGAAATGTCCGGTGTTTCCACTGGGAAAGATAGTGTTGTCGATAGGTGGTCGTACGCAAGCATGCCGTGACCAGAACACATGTAAACCTGAGTCGTCGGACACTGCAAACACAGTTGCCTGGAAGCGAAAGCTGGCAGCTGGACTGCTGAAAGCACCTAAGCTAATGACGTTAAAGGCAGAATCTACGACTGACTTTGATTCATCAGGTGATGAGGCAGATGAGAATCTGGAATCTGTTGTATCTACCACGTCAGAAGTCAGCCAAACATCTGATCAAGTTGCAGAAGCAAAATGTCAAGTTCTTCCGGAGAAACTGTCAACTCAGGTAGGGGAATCTAGTAAATCAGGTGCTAGTTCATCACATAATGCACCCGTTGTACCAGTAGTAAAGTCAAATTCTAATGGCAGTAACACTAGTAGTACCACAGCTGTGCAGCAGAAAGCTAGAAGACGATTTTCTGATGCACCGCCAGAAACATCTGCCAATTTACCAGCTGATCTACAGTGTGCAGCAAATGTTCAGACTGTTAAAATAGAGAAGGCTTACCATGTGTTAACTGGTCAGCAATCAAGACAGCAACATGGAGAAGATGAAAAGAAAGCAGATGACAGTTTGAGCATGCACACAGAATGTAAGATTTCTGCTGACGACAAATCTGGCAAATTAACAAATCAGAATGAGACCACATATTCTGTCCAAGAGAAATCTAACTCCATATCTGGAACATCACGGCCAGAGCATAAATCCGAATCCTCTGGATTAGAAAATCCTAGTAGTTCCAAAACATCAAAAGAGCCATTAAATTTAGAGGGTAACCGAAGCAAATCTCCTGTGCCTGCAAAGAAAGATACAGAACTGCATAGGTCAAGCACCTCTGATGCAGGAAAAAGCAATCCAAGCAGCAGCAAAAATAAAGTTGATAATACTGGCAGAGAGAGAAATAGTTCAGATGATGACAAAAAGAAGCAGTCGTCTTCAGATCGTCACAGAAACAGGTCACCTGATCACAGAGCAGGTAGTAAGCAACAACGAAATATTTCACCTGAACGAGGGTTACGTACGTCTCGAGAACGAACTGCAAAAGATGACAGCAGATATTTGTCATCGAGAGGAAAGCATCCTTCACCTGAATCAAGGTTGCATACTTCTAAAGAGAATGATGCAAAGGATGATAATGGATCTGTGAGAAAGTCACCCGCAGCTTGGAATGTGGATGAACGTGATGTGAAATACAAAGAGTATCGTACCTCTCGGACACAGTCTGATAAGGTTGACAAAGATATTCTGTCAGCCGAGCCGGTTCATAGGAGATCTTCACGACGAGGAAGTCCGTCAGACATGAGACATGGGCAAGACAACCGAGAAATCAAGAGGTCACCTCATCCAACACAGAGTACTTCTGATGAAATACTGGTTGCTTCCCGACGAGAACAAGATGAGCAGAAATTACATGCTGACTTAAAGACTGCGTCACTGCATCACAGAACTGATGGTTCTCGTCGGCATGATTATATATCCATTAATGAGCCACATGCGTACCAGGACAGCTTGTTCTGCGGTGATCGAGATGCTTCTAGTAGAAATTATGAACCTAGAAACCGAAGAAGCTCGTCACATGATTGGGTATCAAAGCCTCATGCAGTTGATAGACAAGATAAGTCTGTTCAGAATCGTCATTTTGTAGAAAAAAGTGAATTGTCTGATAGTCACACAGTGCGCAGCAGAAAAAGAAGCCCGTCGTACGATAAACTCGCCTTTCGACGTGAAGCTGATAGATCTCAGGACACACGTAGATCTGTATCTAAGGACAGACGGAGTTTTTTGCAGAGCAGGGACCGTTCTAGGCAGAAAGATTACTCAGGTGAAACTTTTTCAGTTGATGATGACAGAAGTTGGAAAACGGAGAAACTTGATAGATATGAGGGTTGTAGACGTAGTGCATCTCGTGACAGAGATTATTCTCGGCAAAAAATTGGAGATTATCCAAGCGAAAGACTTTCAGTGAGAGAAGATGATAGAGAGTATTCAGACAGGAGGAGACGTGAGTCTTCAGAAGGCTGGCGTTATCGACCACCATCTCCCGCCTCTGAGCAGCTAAAGTTGCCAAGACTTGCTCAACGTTCTCCTGCACCACATGACCGACCAGAAAGATCTACCTTATGGTATGAAAGAAGTTTATCACGTGAAGGTAGTCCCGAATATCGAAGACGTCAGTCTGTGATAGATCTCATCGAGTGGAGTCCCTCTATCAGAGATGCTGAATCTAGATTACATAGGTTTGGAGAAAGATCTTACGATAGGCGTGAAAGGTCGTCTTCTAAGAGTAGACATGATGTATCATATGGGAGATCCCCTTCAAGAAAAGTGCGAAGGTCTCTGACACCTGATCAAGGTTTATCAACTTCAACCATTAGGCGAGAGCCACATGCTCAAAACAGACGAAGTACATCCCATGATCGTAGATTTGCTGAGAGACGCGAATCCAGGAAGTCATATCGAAGCAGCCGGTCGCCTTCCCAAAGTGCGATAGATCGGAGAAGAGCTTCTCCACCTCGGAGCAAATACAGCTTGCCGGAAGAACTGGAATGCAGTTTGCGACGAAAGCATAGTGCTTCAACCGAGAGACGCAGCCGTTCTGTCGAACGCAAGAGAAGGAGAGAATCTTCTGAAAGGCAATCGAGTTCTCGTGACAGAAGGTCAAGATCTCGCAGTCGCGAATCACCGTCATCTAAGCGTTACCGCAACTGGTCAAACCAAATAGAAGACAGCCCATCACGGCAGGGTGCTTCCCCTTCATCACGACCTTACCGTGAAGCTAAACACAGCAACAGGGATATCGTACAGTTCTTAATGGACACTGGTATCATTGCTTCATCAAAAAGTAACAGTACATCCTCCAACAGTGGGCCTTCTGTTGATACTGCCGTTGTTAAGCCACATGTTTCTGTGGTCAGTAGTTCAGTTTCAGTAACTCCTGTTGCAGAATCAGTTGCTGTTGCTACTCCAGTGGCTGCTCTGTCGTCCTATCCCATTGTTCCGACTCAACCTGTCTTGCCAGGTCCAATTGTACCACAAATGCCATATGTTGATAACACCTCTGTCCCATATATGCCTTATAATCCGTACCCTCCAGCTTTCCCAACTCCCCCTGCTGGTGCACCAAATCCATGGTATCCTCCACCTGGTATCCAGCCGTGCAATCCATTTCCTAATCAAGTCACGCCTGTTCCATATCCTGGGATGCAGCCAGTACCTGTGGTGCCTGGAATGGTTCCTGGTCCTCCGTCTGCCATCCAGGAGTGTACACTGCTTGGAGTTCATTCCACACCAGCAAATGATTGGCATGGATCGTACAGTCAGCCATACAACAGATTTTCAGAAACAGCAAACCAGTCTAATTTTAGGCAGAACGAAGACCACACGTTCAAACCTAGGCCATATTACGGGGCTGATACAAAGGCCGCCTCTAGCCATACTGGTTCAGCAGGACTGAAGAAGGACTCAGGGGTCCAGCCACGTCATTCTGAGAAGACTGCTCTGATCAGAGCTATTGCCGATGCTGTTTGGGTTCCAACAGTAGACTCCTCAACTCCTAAAGCCACGCACCACATTACCAAGGCACAATCTTTAAATTTGTCAGAAGATACGGTTGATAATAAAGCACAGTCGGAAAATTCTGTTACGGATTCTTCGGGCGTGATTGAACCAGCAGAGAAGATGTCAGTCTGTGAAATAACTGTTGAACAGCAAGGCATCAGTGATCTGTCTGCTGCAGGCATAGCCTGTCCGACTGGTTGTTTATGGGAATGTATTCCAGAGGTTGCTGTCGATTCCAAGTCCCTCGCTGTCATGGAAGCCAACGATGAAGCTGAACATCTGGCATCTGAGTCTGACAGTAAAGGCAAAAAACGACGGCGCAGGAAGTCTGCATCAGAAGGCAGAGAGACAAGACGACGTAGCTCTCGGTTGCAGTCAAAAGAAGAACAGAAGAAAATGGACAGAGTTGATGAGGCAACTGAAGATCAACCGTGTGATCTCGCATCAAAGTCGTCGATTAGTGACACAGAGCAGTCAAAACCTTTAGTCAAGAACTTGAAAGCCCGCATTCTACAAGATTATGAATCCGATACTGGGAATCTCAATCCAGCCAGTAACAGCACTGGCGTGACAGAGGCCTCACTGGATGCAAACATGTCGAGTAATTCCACCACCGACGGTATGTATAAAATTCCAGCCGAATCCTGCAGTCCAATGGTCACAAAACCGGAAAAGGTGAAGTCCCGTTGGCGCCGATGGAGTGAACTGGAAAGCGATGGAGAACACGGTCGTCTCCCTCCTCCACCACCTCAATGTCAGTCACCTTCGTCCACTATTCCTACAACTTCAGCTTCGGAAGATAAAGACATTGTTGAAGAAAAGCCGCCATACTTTGAACCAATATTGGATAATATCTTTCTTTCATTGAGGTTAGTTTCTCACCACTGTTCATATGCTTAATGATTGTAACTTTAAGAGGGTGGTATAGCATTGAACTAAAATTTTGTGGTGATGATATGATGATGATGATGATGATACAATCATGAGCATTTTTTAATGAACCATTCGAATTACATGAAAGATTGGCAAAGCATGGCAGTTACTTGCTGCACAGCACATATATTGTAGTCATCTCTAACACAAGGCTACCTTACGACCATATCACTGCCACTGATCCTTTCATTGCTGCTGCTGTCGCTGTGATATATTGCTGTTCTTAATTCACGTTTATGGAAATCGGTTGCCGTTGTCATGATGAAAGTTTCAGAAGATATCGTCAATAGTTCGGAGATCATGCCATTAAATGTTGGGCCATATTGGTCCAAAATCCACAATACTAGGACAAAAATGCCACAAAGTAATGTTGAGTAATGCCACCTAGCGATTGTATATAACGTGCTGCCAATTCCACAGATTAATGGTGAGTGATGTGACCTAGCAAATGAAACTACCATTTTTCTGTGAGTTGTTTAGCCATTGCTTTCCACCGTCTGAGGTCCGGAGGAGAAATGTCGGTGAGTACTGTCAACCTTGCAAGAGAGAAATGGCTTGCATTGAGCTTGGTCAGTCAAAAGAAATTTATATAGTGCCAGATGTCACAAGCGAATCAGAGGTGTAGGAAGATCTCGACCATATTATTGCACAGTACTCTGATGGACAGTCATTGGGAAAGGTATCTGTCATGTAAAAGTCTGCTATGACTGCCAGCTAAGCCAGGTAAATTGGGAAAATAGCTGTGAAAATGGTTGTGCAGTGCATGTGTTGAATACTGTACAGGGATATGAAGAAGGCGAGGAAGGAGGCACGGCGCATGGTGTGTATCTGTTCTCCGCCTACGTCTGAAGAGCTCGAACGTGGTATGAGAGGCTGTGGTGAAGACTGCTTGAACAGAATGCTTATGATAGAATGGTACGTGATGGATTTGGTATGGTACTAATAAACTGGATTGGGCTTTGATCTTGCTTGGTTTAGCTCTCTATCTTCCGAGTCCCTCTGTATCTTCGTCTTCATGGTGCTATATATACATTTAGCGAACCCATGTGGTGATCATTGTCAAGCGGGACATTAAATGCTGCTATATACCACACTAATAAACAATGGTGTGTGCTCTGTGGGGATACAGTATTTCTAATTGACTTTTTAACACCTACATAAAACTCTATGTGCAGCTTAGGTCAGCAGTAGAAATTCTGTAGCGAACAGTAAAATTAAGCGTTCTATAAGCTCTATGCGCTGTGGTCTACTTGTGTTTTTATGACAACTTAGGCAAATGTAGACAGTTTTA
>Ga0209149_1002407_pt1 | contig 10476 bp, 8 predicted proteins | sample WorMetTyACAVOLI2_FD_187423 | JGI IMG/M metagenome (GOLD analysis project Ga0209149, IMG submission 187423) | Marine gutless worms symbiont microbial communities from Max Planck institute for Marine Microbiology, Germany - Olavius algarvensis... ...
CCGTGGCCGGTCGGAACACACTGGCCCGCCACGTGTGACGTCTGTGGTCACGTTCTCCCAGGCCAGATGCGTGAGCTGCGACGCGGCACGTGCTGATGGACGGGCTTTCAGCTTCCGCGCCGTGAACGGAATGTTCAGTTTCGCCGCTTTCTTTATTGCGCGCGCCACGTGGAAATTGTTACATTTGCAGAAATTCAAAAAGTGAAATCGAGTTTCGAGTTTAAAAATTCGATTTCGAGTACTCGAAATTGTAAGAGTTTCGATTTTTCGAGCCTCGATTTACATCACTATTTATAACATTTTCATTCAAATTGGTGGTTATTTGAACAGTTATGCAAGCAAACAAAATGGGCGTTTTTTCAGAAGACAGCGTATAACCTTCAGATTATGTCCATCAAATGGCAACGAGCCACTTGCAAGAGTGTACAGAATCACACCGAGGCTCCAGATGTCGACTTCAGGACCATCATACTTCTTACCTGCAACATTCAACCAACATCTGGACTACATGATTACTACCAGCTAAAAACTGGATCATTGGACAAGTGACAGACAGATTACACACCATCAACTAGTGGCAACGATCAGCTGCCTTCGCAGTCAACAGACCAGCCATATGGACCATCTGCCACCAGCATACGGTCACCGGACCTGTCGGAGAGCGCCTTCAAGTGGGCACTGAAGATGCACCTGTTCTCGACCGCCCGGCGCCACTGAGACGTCTTCATGTTCTTACTCACTTACTTACTTCATGATCAGCTTGACCCATCCAGCCATCTGGCCACAATGTGACCCACCAATCAACAACAAACCATGGAACTACATTAGCAGCAACTATAGCACTACCCACTCTGTAAAACTGCACTGCAGTTATAATCAACAACTGTACGATGCTCCATCATTAAAAATTTTACTAAGACACTCAAGGTCACTTGAAATTACATGATGCAGTACATAATGTGTAAGATCCACTGCAACTATGTCTGTATCTTTTACGGTATCTGAATAATCAACGTAAAATAGTGGCATTCCCTTAAAATCTAGATAAGCATCATTCCAGTCATTGAAAATGGCACCATTCACTAGACTGCATACAAGTTCCTACTGGAACTCCACATTAACTATGGCCTTATCTTGTATCTTTGCAAGATATAAGCGACCATTGGTCTGAAAATAAAAAACTCTAACCCACATCAAATTAATCCTTTTGGAATTATGGCAAAGTTTTGGTATCCCTGGAATGAAGAATTGGGCTATAATGTCACGTTGACAGCTTAACCATACATTTCTCCATTCTGACATGTTACCAGACTGTGACAGACAGACATTTCGATGTCAGCTAAAAGACGCTTTGCAATGCATCATGTGGTAGAAATCACACCTGGCAAACTTTTATCCATAAATCACTCTCATCAACAGGTGCCCTCACACACTTGCTTAGTTCAGACAACACTACACACAGAACAAAGGAAATGGCTGTCCACAACACGTGTAAAGACAACTGACATCTGACAATGATGGAGTTCCTCAACTCTTCGGGGTATTGTCCCCATATATACACATGGCATGAAGAACTCATTATAACAACAATAACAGCCAAAAACAAATTTAGGCCTACACAAAAGGTAAAGGTAAGGGGAATTATATAGCACCTTTATTGTATTACACTCAAGGCATAGTTTTACCTGCAATTACACCATACCTGCCTTTATAAACTACCTTCACTTAAATCCATAACAAAAACAACTTGTTTGTACACACACAAAGTTGCCGTAAACGTTGAAAATTTGCACACTGTGCAGTTTGAGTCAGTCTGTCGCATCAGACCACATCGGACATACCGTATCAGATCACAGCAGACACAGCCCTAACTCTAGCCGCATGGAACCTCATCATAATGATGCCTAGAAGCGAATGTGCAAATTTTCACTACTTTTCTGTATAATACCAGTAATCAATACAGTTGGTGTTATTATATAAATATTATCAAATGTAGATTATAATCAATGCTCAATGAGGGGTGTACAAGACAGTTATCTTACACTAACAGATCGTGCATCAGCAGCGCACACAAAGTATCAGCAGTAAATTTTCTCGCGGAAGAAAACTATGGACACTGGTGGAGGAAGCCGCTGCTGGAAGCATAAATTTCACAGGGGGGAGGAGATAGTTTTCACATTTACACACCCTTGGTTGTGGCCACCATGCTGAGATGGCTGCATAGTTAACATGTCCATCTGTGTTCAACGACCCCGTAGGCGAGACCGTGTCGGAATTTCCCAAAGATGTTTAGTACTGGAAAAACTAGAATGATTTAGGAACCACATGCTGAATGAAGAAAGCATGACGACATGTTAAGCCATTTTGCTGCAGTACTGGAACGTGACAGACAGACAGACGAACGGACAGACAGACAGAATTGCTATATCAAGACTGTGCATCAGCATTGCTGTGCTCACGCATGATAAAAACGTGTAATGAATTCATGTTTTGTTGTTACAGAGAAAATTTTCAACGTTTACGTGTCTACAAAAATCAGAAACCTACAGTGAGTGCACTTCTAACAATACTAATGCACTCATTAATATGGTGTCTTATGTGTCCTGTGACTCGTGTCTTACCCTGAAAAAGTTCCGGTGCAGCGTACGGAGGACTGCCACAAAACGTGTCCAGCTTCGAGTCACTGCTGAACTCATTGCTAAAGCCAAAGTCGGCAATCTTGATGTTCATATCTTTGTCCAGCAGAAGATTCTCGGCCTGCAATACAACACACACATCAGACACAGCTGAATGGCAATTACAGCTCTCATCCACTACAACAAATTTAACCCTTTGATGGGCACATTAAACTGCAATGCATCGGACCAATATACAGCAATATGATGGTTGCTCCACTGGCCGCTGATGGGTCGACTGTTACATTTGGTACAGCGTCGGGGTGTGGCCGCAGCTGGCCCAGGCCCCTCCTCGCTGTTACAGCGAGGAGGGGCCTGGGCCAGCTGCGGCCACACCCAGTCCCCTCCTCCCTGTACCAAATCTAGCAGCCCATCCATCAACGGCCAGTGTACCAACTTCATAGTATTCGATGTGGCACTATAAATACCTTTGCACTCTAAAAGAGTAACTGACTCAGACCTGTGTACCTACTACGACAGATAATTTGACAACTGACAAACTGGCTGCTATATTTCAATTTGTTATACCACCAAAGGTGTTCAGATCTGCCCAACTGCCTGCCTAGCAGGTCCACGTTCACTGCACAAAATTTGCAAAACACTACTGTCTTATAATGGCTCCTTGGTGCAGACTCTCTAAATGGTTAAAATATAACCTCAAAATGCTACTCATAAGCAAAATCGAGTAAGTATATTAACATCATCAAAATTCTTCTAAGTTAGCTGCACTTAAACATGTAACACACTAAAACTAGACACACAATTACTAAAAAAATGACAAAAAAGCTACAATTATCTACCTTCAGATCTCTGTGAACAATATTCTTTTGGTGACAGTAATGCACTGCAGAAACGATCTGAATACAATAACAGAATTATATTATAAAATAATGTAACATAATGTCGATATCATAAGACAACATCTTATGTTAGCGATATACAATAAGAAGCCAGAGACATGTAACAAAATGGACATACTGCAGCTGTGACCACAGTCAGCAGCTCACACTGTCACAAATGTCACTGTACTGTGATGAAAAAGTTAATTAATGCAAAAGTTAAAAATGGCCAAGTCTGGAATTTGGGTTAAGTTAACTGGAAGCTAACCCTATTCCGGGAGGACGGACCTCCTTCTATTTAGGAGGTACATCCCACTATTTAGTGTAGCCGACGCTAGCTCCCACTACAACAAGAAGCTAGCTGTGCTGTCTCACAGACTGTACAATGCTTTGTGTCATTGAATATTTTGCTAACTCATTCAAGATCATTCAAAATGACACCGTTCAGAAGGATGTAAGTCCCTATTAGTATCACATTGTCGAATCCTGTCCCCTGACAAAACTGAATGGTGGCTTATCTCGGCTATACTCTGCGGATGAGGACGCTGTTTCGTGGCTGACCAATTATGGTAAATGACACGCATACAAGAAGAAGAAGTATTTCGTTGTAACTGTGTCTGTATATCACACCGTGTCTGAGATATTTAGTATCAAATAACGGTGTGATCTTGAAATCTGAGTGAGAAGTTGTTCAAGGTCACTGAAAATAGTACCGTTCGAGAGCTCGGATACGGCTGCCTATTCACATTTCATAATAGCTATGACGCTATGTTATATCATTTATGAGATAAAGTGAAATACTGGCCAACAATCCCTATTTTTTAATACTCCCGGCATTTGACGCCCCCATTAGGGGTCCCCATCAAAATGTTGCCATAATGTTTAATGTGGCTACAGTGGTGTAAAACGTTGTGATATGTTGAGTCGTTTCAACACAATACTGACATGTTACAGACAGACGGACAAACAGACAGACAGTTATCTTGTGACAGCATAGTCTGCGCAATGTACAGCATCACGTGGTAAAAATCATATCGATCTATGCAGACACAAATCTATGATGTAACCAACAAACCAATGCCTAACTATGGAGCTACATCTACTGTAACATGGACGCACTGCTTTGCATCACAGCACTCCTTCAGTCCATACAACTGCAGTGCAGTTATCAATAACGGTACCAACAACATGGCAACATTTCAGCTCTAAATAAATGAAGTCGCACCTGGCGAAATTTCATCCGTACATCTTTCTCTTTCATTCTTCCATTGGCAAGCAGATAATCAAATATTTCACCTGCAGAGTACGTAAGATTACTAAATCAAACAAGAAACAGTATCTCTACATCAGTGACAATCTCATTCAGCCCCATCACAATATCTGTCTGCCTGTCTATTTATTTGTCTGTTGCCTCGGCTGCACAGTGGCTGAAGCAGCTTGCATGAAACTGTGTCCGTGATTGCATCTGCCTTAGTCTGTACAGTGCAATTTGTGAATTCATTCACTAGGCGTCAGCACCTGTTTGACACTGTGGCAACACTGACTGATATTCATTCAAATATCTGTTGTATCCTGCTCTTACGTCCATTCCAGTTTCGCCCAAAATGTAATCATGTAATCTGTTTGTAGTAATGATTACCTCCCGCAAACAATACAGTTGGCACGGGATGGACAGAAGCTGCGACAGACAATGCAAAAACATAATACCTCAGCTGCAGCATAGGCTACGGAGGCAGAATTAATGTTAATTTTTAATAGTAATAAGCATGACCATACCATATGTGAGACAATGTATAATAAATTAAGACAGTGTGGTACATTAATGTTTTAAAAAGGATGAAAGTAAGTGTTCAGCAATAAACAATATTTAATGAAAATATACGAAACTGACAATGAGAGTGACTTGTTCACATCTTGTACCATGTTTATCCCGTGATAACTACAAGCAGGGCTCATTATCAACATTTTTGTTTTATTTTTACTTAAAATATTTACTATAATTAACTTCAAAGTGCTTACCTCCACTCGCATACTCCATAACCAGAAAAAGATTTCGCTCAGTCTCCATGACTTCAAAAAGTTTTACTGCAATGAAAAACAAAATGACACAACAATGCCGTAACTGACCCGACGAAATATTCATAGTGTGACTACATGTATCCTAAACAGCTGTCGTGAGTGATGTGCTTCAGCATCACCACTACTGCAGCAACAGAAACTCTGCTATCAGTCATGTAGTACAGCACATCATAAGAGACACTCCACTAGACACATGTAAGTCAGGCACAAATAGCAGAAAACAGACTGAAAGTGCATGTTTAAATGGTGTATTAAGCATACATATCAGTCTGAATTACTTGACATCTTTGTCCATCTAAGCACGTTTTCACAGCAGTCATCAAATATTTGTCGGAAGACACTAAACTAACTCCGTTTACAGGAAAATCATCAAGTCTACAGTAATCTGAAGAGTGTTTTGTTTGTATCAAATTCTGTAGTAAATGCCTTCCTACAAATAACTGACCTATGTTTGGATGATTCAGTGCCTTCATAATTCGCACTTCCCTAAACAGCTGCAAATAGAAACACAAAGTTCAAATAGTAAACATCGGCTTCCTTTGGCCAGATATTCATACAGTTAGTGGCAATCAGCACCAAGAGTAATAAGTTTCCACTGCATTGCACTATCAGCTGAAAATCAGAAGCAGTGTAGAGTGCTTAGCACTTACTCTTTAATAAGCACATTAAAACAGCGGCGTCAATCTGTCTCCAACATTGTGAGGGTCCAAAGTCCCTTCCCTCCTCTCCCTTCCCCACCCCTCCTCTTAGAAGTAGGCCCCCTTAATCCAGCTAGGGGGTCTGGGGAGCGTTTTAAGCTCCCCAAGTGGGGTCTTGGGCAAAGCCCCAGCAGCCAACGATTTTGATGCATTTTCAGGGTGAAGGAACGCTGCTGGTGGCATTCAAGATGCACGGTTTGAAACATCAAAAACGGCCTTTCTTTACGTTTTTATGAAGAAGTTATCCAAGAGTTAACTTCTAGTATCTAGTGCCAAGTCATCGAGTCAGGCAACAATTTCAGAAATGATTGCTGTCCAGGGATGTATTCAGGGGGTTATAACCCCCCGGTTTTTATGCAACACCGATGGAAACGACGCAAAAGTTGAATTTTTGTGGTGAACATATTGCTTTCTGATTCTGTAGTACAATATAATCTGACTAGTGACTACAGGTTCTGTAGTGTAGCCAGATTATTGTGAGGGTCCAAGCCATAAAGGACCCTCACAACCAAATTATTGTGAGGGTCCGGACCTGTGGACCCTCATGGGATCGACGCCTATGCATTAAAACCGAGAGCAACGGACCATTATACAGCAATACTGTGATTGGTACACTGGCTGTTGATGGGTGGTGAGTTGTTACATTTGGCACAGCAAGGAGAGCCCTGGGTGGGCTGTGACACCCACCCAGTTCCTTCCTCACTGTACCAAATGTTAACATCCCACCCATCAACAGCCAGTGAACCAACATGATATTATTTGATGTGGCACTATCACTGCCTTTGCACTATAAAGGGTTAAAGCAAAACTTGTGAGTGAAAATAATACCATGAACTTCACGGCTGTTATTAATACATGCAAAGATTATAGTGACATTATCACAAGAATGCTTCAGGCTTTAAACAATTATGTTCCATTCAGTTGTGTGAAATGCAACGACTCGAGGATGTCAGTAACTGTGTTAATTAATGAAGTTGTGAATAAGATGAGCATGAAGTAAGTAACTAGGTCTTAACTACAGTCAGTCAGTCCATCAGCCCTACCATATAGCTGAGCTATAATGGCCCTACAGCAGTGCAGGCTTGGACTCATCAGCCCTATGACTCAAACAGCACTGTAACTCTACACCAGCAGTACAACACGCCAGCTGGTGTCAATCACAAACATGGCACACGTTGACAGCATGAAAAGCAGAAATCATTCTCACCATGACTCACTGTATATGTTGGCCATTAAGCCCACGTGTTAATGGCGCACTTCCTCTGCAGTCCCACCCAGCACAACAAAGCATATACCATTGCACCCCACCCGGCTTATGCACAGGCCACACAACGGCAAGTATCAGAAGCAGACTATCAGCCTGGGCAGTGTCGGTATGTCTGCACTCTGTAGTCCAGTCCAGGATCTGCTGGCAATACTCAACGTGCCAGTGAGCACTGTTCGCTTAACCCTTTAGAGGACAAAGGTAGTGCCACATGAAATAATGTGAAGTTGGTACACTGGCCGTTGATGAGTGGGCTGTCACATTTTGTACAGCGAGGAGGGGAATGGGCGAGGGCACAGCCCACCCAGGCCCGTCCTTGCTGTACCAAATGTAATAGCCCACCCATCAATAGCCAGTGTACAAATCACTGTATTGCTGTACAGTGGTCCGTTGCTGTGCGGTTTTAATGCGCCCATGAAAGGGTTAACAGCTGCAGCTGGACCATGTTAATTTAGACTAGAATTTACACAGCCAACACAACCACTTCTCCATATTGTACGGGTAAACACCCGTACATTTGTAGGCGGTATGGCTCAGTGCTAACGCGTTAGCTTCGATCAACGCCGTGCGCTACGTCTGACCCGGTTAGTCCCAGGATGGGTGACCGCCTGTGGCGGGTAAACCATTTTCAGTATCTAACCAGCCAGCCAGCTCAACTCAGCCTTCAACCCTCCGCGGAACGGTAAAATGAGTATTAGCTTTCGGGCTCAGTAATAATAATAAATGGCACTGGTGGGTGTAGACTCTGGCAGCCTACAGTCAGACTCAGCAGAGGTCGTTTGGCTTGGACTGAGGTTGGCAGTCGCTTGGAGCCCTTCTACATTCATCAAATGAACAGGGTAAATTCTTGCAATGGCTTAGCCATGATGACAGCACCATAAACATTGACATGCATTATTATTCTTATTATTATAACGAACACAATTACTTCCTGTTAGACCATACATACACATTATCAGGTATTTAACACTACAGCTACACGAGTACACATTACAGGCAGTCTGTCAAATCACAGGTCTGCAAAGGTAAATAAAAGATACACATTGTAAATTTCTAACTGTGCACTCTTTCCAGGGAGATTCAAACAATGACATATTTAAAATCTTTATTCACCAGATAATGGTAGCATAAAACACAGGAAGAACAAAGCTTACTAAATCATAACTAAGTTAATAACACTGGTGTACATACACATTTTATGTCATGCCGATTCTATCCAAGCTGTTTTCAGCAGTATGTCATTAACAGAATATAGACGAACAAAGGTGATACAGTAGGTATGGTTAATTTTCAGCAAAAAATGATGCTTTGCCATCAGTGAATTGTAGCAGGCATACGTGCATAACACACAGAATAAAATGCAACATTTATAACTAGCTAAAAACGGTCTTGTTCATGGTCTTTAGTCTTTACAACACAGGTCATCTTTTCACTTTGATAAAAGAAACACCATTCTTCACTATTTCTTCTTCTATTTATAAATAAGTTGAATCAGAGATTAAATTCAGCTAGAACAGGCAGGAACGCCATTCCGGCACCTCTAGTTGGCGTTCCACCATCTTAATAAAGCATTCCTATACCTTAAATCAGCATTCCAAAATGTAAATGTGGTAAATGTACAAATAATTGCAACTTAAATTGTAACTTACATTGGAATTTGGAAATAATTTTATTGTTGTACATTGTACTTGAGTTGCGGTGAGTGAATATCAGTTGAGTTTATAAAAATAAAATTGGCTGTGTTTCATGGCCCACAGTGTATTTTATCAAGCGAATTTGTGCACTACATTGTAGTAACATTATCGAGATAAATGTCCATCACACTGGTGGCCCAGTTCAACACTAACACCGGAGTTTAGAGTCCGCCACCTACTTTTGAGTAATATAATCACTGGGTTGAATTGAATCTTACAACATGGTTACAATTATTTTCAAAACCATATAACAAACAGAAACTGCAACAATAAGTTTTACTTTTTCACATTTTTATTTCTTTAACTGTCAACAAAAACTTCAAAGTAAGCCAAGATAGACAGCACCATCCCATTTTACGTAAAAAAAAGATACATACAAAATATAATACACTCACTTTCTGTAAGCTAGATTTGCTCAATTTAGTTTTGTCAATGATCTTTATTGCAACCTTCAACATTACACACACAAAACGAAACAGCATAAAGTTGTGTAATGATGATAAGAAGCTGTGATACTGTGTGACCATAAAAGTTACATTACCAGGCAGTTATCTGGTAATCTAACTTTTATAGTCTGACAGTATTTGGTTTTAAACTAAAAGAAAGGAAGATGTTAAGCTCACAGAATTGGTTGACTGAAACCAATCATCTCGGTGAGTAAGAAGACCGAGATGGTCTAGACATGAAGTGGTCAAGCAAAAGTAGAGCCTCTCGGCTGTGTTTTTGTGAGCCCCTTTGACATAGCAAACATAATTTATGCACATATTCAAAATCTGCTCGCTAACTTTGTAACCCCTTGCCGTCATATCATTCGTACGAAGTTTCACCAAAATTAGATTTAACCTCACAGAGAAGAAACAATTCAAGTAACAGCTGACAGACGATGACGACGGACGACCATCAGTCAACCCATCAGCTCCGTTGACGTTTGCTCACAGCAAAACTAACAAGACAGAAATGATGTCCAAGTAACACTTGGTGAGTCAGTGTCGAAGAAGAAATACACGTTGTTTTATCACAACATGATGCATAGCACGGTGAGCCCTCTTTCTCAACGTTGATTTTCTATGACTTTTCCATGACCAAAAATTACGCAAATCCATAATCCATTGGGTCACTTTATCTTTCGTTAACACCGAAGTTTAAAACCTAAGTTTTACACCGGACCTTAATCCCAGCGTCTAACACCGGTTTTAAACCGAACGTCGAATTAGGTTTGGTGTTAAA